>Ga0134125_10000015_pt1 | contig 281461 bp, 259 predicted proteins | sample KB31751_FD_96464 | JGI IMG/M metagenome (GOLD analysis project Ga0134125, IMG submission 96464) | Terrestrial soil microbial communities with excess Nitrogen fertilizer from Kellogg Biological Station, Michigan, USA - KB3-175-1 | ecosystem: Environmental > Terrestrial > Soil > Unclassified ...
GGTATTAAGTGGCGTGGGTTGGGTAATACATGCACTGGCTGTTTGAACACATCCATTTGCATCGGTTACTGTTAAAGTGTAACAACCGGCCGAAAGGTTAGATGCTGTTGCACCTGTGCCTCCCGAAGGTGTCCATGCGTAAGTATATGCCGGTGTTCCACCGGTAACAGTAGCTACTATCTTACCAAGCGATCCGTTACATAAAGGATTAGTAACAGCATTTACAATGTTTATAGCCGGAGGTTGGGTGATAGTTACAGAAGCTGTTACTGTGCAACCGCCGTTTACTACGGTTACAGTATATGTTCCTGCACTTAGCCCTGTTGCTGTTTGATTAGTTTGTGGAGGAACTGTGCTCCATGAATATGTATAAGCTCCAACGGGGCTTGGGTTTGCAGTTGCCGTGCCATTAGCCTGGCCGTTACATGTAATATTTGTTTGTGATGTTGTTAATGTAAATCCTCCCAGTACGGTAGGTGTAATAATTACTACACCATTACCCGATTGAAAGCAAGCTGTTTGTGTTACTGCGGTAAGAACAGCAGAGGCATAATTACTTCCGCCACCGCCGCTACCACCAGACCATGTACCAGGACAATTATCTCCTGTACAATCAACTCCGGTACCACCTGTAAGTGTTCCACCGCAGCCGCCCTGGCAGCCTACAGCTTGTCCACCCTGGTTATTTCCCGGTGCGTTACCACCAAGTCCACCTTGAAATAAAGCGCCATTAGTTCCGGCAAGTCCGCCAAATATTGCACAGCCGGGGCTTCCGCCTGCGGTACCTCCAACAGCCTGTGTTCCTCCGGTACCGGGTTGGCCGCTATAACCACCGCCACCGCCGCCACCATAGTATCCACCGCCGCCGCCGCCGCCTGCTCCCGGACCGCAACCTACCATTCTATCGCCACCGGTACCACCACCGCCGCCGCCAACAGCTACTCTGTTAGCTAAGGCATAAGGGGTAACCCTAATATCTGAACCGCCACCGCCACCACCGCCATCTGCAGCAGGACATGCAGGAGAAGGTTGCCATTGTGGCCAGTCCTGGTAAGATACTCCACCATTTCCGCCGCCATTCCATCCACCGGCATTTGAAACACTACCGCCGCCGCCAACATAAACCTGAAGAACCTGGCCCGGCACTACCGTCATGGTTGCTTGTACGCGGCCTCCAAGGCCCCCAAATGAGGTATTGTCTGTATTGGCCATTCCCTGGCCGCCTCGTACATCAATGGTAATAGTTGTAACACATGCAGGAACAGTATATGTTTGCACTGCGCCTGTGTAATTAAATGTTACTGCCTGGCCCATGCCTGAAAGCGCCAGGATAACAAAAAATGCTGCTGTGTAAATTTTTTTCATCGAATCGGTTTTATTTGAATTTTTCTTTGTTGCTTCAGTTATCTAAGTCCTTAGTTAGTTTTCTTAAATCCAAAATCAAGGGCAATGAAGTAGTTAAAATCATTGATATCTGAAATTGGGAAATAGCTCATTTTAATAAATAACTGGGGTGTTGCACCATTGCAATCGCCCATTACAGTACTATTTGCAGCTATGGTTATTGAGTCTTGCAAGTTACCTCCTGAAATCTGGCTGTTGCTTTTTGTAACTATCATGTCTCTCCATCCGGCCCGTAGAGAATAGGAGTTGTTGTTTACAAACTTTAAAAGTAATATTGGTGCACCATTGCATGTTGTAAGTTGGTAGTAACCTTCTACGCCATTAAAGGTTGCAGTTCCAGCAGGGAACGAGAGTGTTTTCCAATTTTGACCTGATTGAGCAGAACAAAACTGCGCTGCGCCAAGCAATAGGATAAAAGTAATAATAGTTTGTAGTGTTTTTTTCATGCTATTTGTATTTGTCTTTAAAAAATGGATTTCGTTTAGCTTTACCTGAAATTACCATCCCCAAAGTAAAGCATAAAATGGCTGAATTACAAGTTTTCTGGCACATTTTCTTAACATTTAGCAATTTAATGTTCATAACCCGCATAAATCGCCTTATTAAACCATGTTTTTGTATAGACTGAAAAGCCTTGTTTAATAAGTAATGAAAGTGCTTTGATAATTGCAAGGTTACTTTCACTAATGTAGGGAACCCCATCCGCGATAATTTTATAATTTTGCCTTCTCATTCACTATCACTAAAATGAAACCAAGCCTAATCCTATTTTCCTTTTTATCAATAAGTATGCATAGTTTGGCTCAATCAGATGCCATGGACACAATTTTTATGAATAATGAAAAAATTGTATGCAGTGTTAAAGAAGTGGCTGAGGATGCAGTAAAATACGTGTATCCGGGTGAGGAGACAATTAATACCGTTTATAAAAACGCAATACAGAAAATTGTTTTCAGGTCGGGTAGGGTAAGCATTTTTGCAGAATCTACTTCATACAAAAAGGTAACCGGCGTAAGCGATTACGATAACGTTTCTTTTTCTCACGTAGCAAGTGAAGTGAAGGGTTTATATAAAATTGGTGAAGTAAGCAGTAAAGCAAGGGGGGTAACTGTATTTGCCGATATGGAGCGTGTAAAAGAAAGAGCGATGTTTAAATTGAAAATAGAAGCTGCAATGATGGGTGCCAACGTAGTATTTTTAACTCAGGAAGCTACCAGTGGTAACCATTATGGATATTATGCAAGTAATGCAACTGCAACAAATATGGCAGGTATTGCTTATAGTAATACATTACCAAGTTATACTGATTTTGTGGGCCTTGTTAACGAAAGAACAAACTTTAACGTATCGAAGGAAGTGGAGTTGGATAATAGCAGTATGGATTATACAGAAACGCCGAAAAAGGAAAGGATACATATAGATTCATTATCTAATGTTAGCGGGTTTATTATGGTAGTTGCTGCTGTTGACGGGCAAGCCGACGATACGTTTAGGGTAATAAGCTTCGACAAGGATTCTTTTATTTTGGAAGTTTCCAACGAAAATGCCATGTATAATTTAAAGGTAGATTTTTAACCACATTAATAAAACCACAATGAATTATAAAGTAAGTAAGTTAACCATTGGATTATTTTGCCTGGCAACAGTGTTAGGTTATGTTGCCTGTCAAAAGGCAGTTCCTGCACCATATAGTAATCCACCGGTTGGCCCTGGAACAGGTAATGTTACTATAATGTCAGAACCTTCTGCTGTTTTTCAGGCCAGTATCAGCAGCGGCCCCACAATAAATTTTGCTCCTGCTAAATCATTGGGTAATGGGCAAGTTCAGTTTATTGGAACTAATGCGACATATACTATAAATATTTCTTTTCCTAACAATACCGGACCGGGACAGAATTATTTTATAAGTGGACTCCAGGGATTCAGCGCTTATATAAATAATGGCGCCGACCAATATTCGGCTACTTATCATGGAGCAGGCGGTGGAATTTTAAATATTGACTCAATTAGTCATGGTAAGTATTATGGTAGTTTTCATTTCGTTGGTCAGGATCCATCGCAAAATAATATTAATGTAACCAACGGAGTTTTTTCCAACTTATAAAATACTGCCATGTTAAAAAAACAAATACAAAAAACAGCTTTCTATCTGATAATTGCGTTGGGCATATTGGGGAAAGCAAATGCCCAAAATAACTTCCCGGTTGAACCACCATTGCCAATAAATGTTGACACTGCTAAGAACCTTGATATTGATAGCGGTAAAATATGGAAAGGACTATATATAAACCCCACTGCAAGTTATGGCAAAGCATTGCCTTACGGCGCTCCTATCCAACTAACATCCGGAGCTACGTTTGAACTTGGTGGTGATGTATGTTACTTTTTTCATCCCAATTTAGGTGTGGCTATTGGCGCCCAGTTTCAGCAATACTCCTTTAAATATAGTTATAGTAGCGTGGTTGCATCATCCACGTTCAATGGCTTAACGCCCAACGAATCTTCAGCCCAGGATACGACAGTAGTTGGGGGATATGGCTCATCGGTTACATATATGTTAGATTATATACGTGTTCCTGTAATGCTAAGATTTATGAGTAGCCATATAGATAAGATTGGCCTGTATGGCGAAGCGGGGATCATAACCGATGTGTTGTTAACCAGTTCTGTATCCGGAACAGCAACCCAAACAGAATACACCTTTGCCCAGGCATCTTCGGTTCCTGCCTATAATTATGTTTCTACATCCACTAATCCGGTAAGCATAAGCGAAACCAATCCGGATGCTGCCAAAATTAATTTCGATTTACATTTTGGGCTTGGTGTTACCATACCTTTTACCAAACGAATGGCTTTAGTTTTAGAGGGCAGTATAGATTTTAGGTTTTTGAACGGTGGCACAGGCGCCAATGATGTAGCCACTTTTGGCAGTAATCAATATTACTTTTATGGAACAGGCAACTATGGAAGTTTTAATTCCCAATCCTTAATTGCTAAGTTATTGTTTAAGCTTTAAACTGTTATAACCACTATATAAACTAACATGCGTACTAAACTTATTTTATTTCTATTAGTTCTATCTTCTAATGCTTTGTTTGGTCAAAATAAAATGTATTTTGATGTTGAGTGGAAAGCCACAAAGCCCCAAAATGCCAATTACTACAGGATTTATACAAACAATGTTAACGATACTGTAAAAGACTATTATATAACCGGTGAGCTTGAAAGCAAAGGCGTGGCTTTGGTACTGGATACCGTAGACGATATAGGAACAGTTTGGAAAGGAATAAAAACAAGTTATTACAGAGATGGAACTATTAAAGCCATAGATTGTTTTAACAGCCATGGCAAGCGCGATAGTATTAGCAAGCACTATTATGAAACAGGTAAAATAAGGCAAGAGATAAACTGTAAAAATGGTTTTATAGTTGGAAAATATTATAAGGAGTGGGACGAGTTTGGAAAACTTGAAAAAGTGTTTTCTGAAACTTTTCACGAAGGCAATAATGTAAATAGCTGGCCCCTTAGCACGAACGAAAAGCATTCGTGTAAAATATTGGTTGATACCGGTATGCAAATGGCTACGTACAGCAATATAGGCGTGGCACAGGCGGTAAGCCTGCCTTTAGATATTAATCGCGATTTTTCGATTGAAACTACTGTGGCATTTAAAGCCGGCGATGATGCTTTTTGGCACGGACTTATTTGGGGTTTTAAAGATTGGAGCAATTACCTATATTATTACATAAGTGCCGATGGACATTACAAAATTGGGCATTTTCAAAATGGAATTGAAAATGTGCAGTCGAGCGGACAAACATCTAATTATATAAAGAAAAGCCAGGAGGCTATTAAAGAACAGGCAGAAGGCCAAACATCGGATGCTTTGCACAAAGGCAAAGATGTGAACGATATGCAGGTAATTCGTAAAAAGGGCAACATGGTATATTCGGTAAATGGCTTGGTTTTAGAGGAGTTAAAGTCGTACCCGCTTTATGGTAATTATGTAGGGTTTTCAATACCAATGGGAAAGCAAAGAATTATTTTTGAAAATCTTACAGTAAGGCAATCTCTTGATACGACGAAGGCAGCTACTCCTGGTGCAGAAGGAGGCAAGGTAGGACAAAATTCAAGCGACAATGAATTTTCGGGCTGGAAGGGCAATGGCTCAGGTTTTTTTATTGACCCAAGCGGATATATTGTAACTAATAACCACGTAGTAGAAAATGCCACCGAAGTTGAAGTAGATGCAATACAGGATGGCCAAAGGGTTTTCTTTAAGGCCAAAGTTATTTCCACCGATAAAACGAATGATTTGGCGGTATTGAAAATAACTGATGATAAGTTTAAGGCATATACTACTTTACCGTACAATTTTAAAACGGAAACAAGCGATGTAGCTGAATCTATATTTGCACTGGGGTTCCCGGAGGCCAATAGGTTAGGAGTGGAGGTTAAGTTTACCGATGGTAAAATAAGCTCTAAAACAGGATTTAAAGGAAAGCCCGAATGGTACCAAATATCGGTGCCTGTTCAACCTGGCAATAGCGGCGGCCCATTGTTCGATTATAATGGAAATATTATAGGTATTGTAAATGCTAAAATTGAAGGCGTTGCCGAATCGAATGTTGCGTATGCAATAAAATCAAGCTACCTAAAGACTTTCTTAGAAACCCTTCCGGCAAAACTTAACTTACCCAGCAGCACAAGCTTAGCACCAAAACCGCTTACCGATAAAATTAAGGTGCTTACCGACTATGTGGTAATGATTAAGGTTAAGTAAAAATCTATAGCCCAATTCCATTGTTTTATTGAATTGTGTTTTCATCATTTTATGATGAAAATCCTATGATATTATATGGCTGTAAATTATTGCAAACCAGTTATATACGTTATTGTTTATTGGTTTTCAGGTGCTTGGTGTAATATTCTGAGGATCAAATATTTATGATGCAAATTGCGTATTTATGCGGGTTTTACGATGATGAAAATGATGAAATTTTATTCGGTATTTGCTGGTAATCAAATTATTTTGAGTATTTGAAAATGATGAAAATTCAGCATGAATTTATTTAGTATAAACTTGCTTAGTATGAAAAAGAAAAAAATCGAAAAGCCTACACCCGAACATGAGGCTTTTGCAAATGCAGTTAAGCAGATAATTGGAACATCTCTGGAAAAATTAGGGTTTGTTTTTCATAGTTATAAGTATACTAATAGCTTTTCCAGCATAGTTTATTTAAAGCCAACGCAGTTTATAAAAATAGCGGGTTCAACCCATTGGCAGGATGACAGCTCAGATTACAATATTAACCTTGGAACAGGTCCTGCTGATAAGAATTTTGCCACAGAGTGGTATTCTGTCGCACTATGGCATCTTAAAAGGATGATAGAGCCATCAATACCAGTAAAAGAATACTCCTTTCCCTTGGGGAATAATCTTATCCCCAGTATTACAAAGGCCAACGAGGACTTATTAAAATATGGGGATAGCTTTTTTAAAGGCGACTTTGCTATATTTAATGAAATAGTTGAAAAGCTAAGTAGGGGCGAAACTATTTAGCCAAGCATCTTTTCAAAGTCTATATACTTAAGTAGTTCTGTTTCTTTGCTTACATCCACGTGCACGTTCCATTTGTTGCATTGTTCAACCAGTTTAGTAAGTACATTTTCAATAGCCGCTCTTACCTCTGCATTGCTGTTGTTTACCAATCCCCCATAAATCATATATAAGGAATGATATACCGCATGGGTATTGCCTCTACGCCGTTTAGCTCCCTGGTTATAAATTTTGCGTTTATCGCCATTTAGATAAAAGTAAATAACAATGTTTCCGGCCTCTATTGCTAATTCGGCATAACCTAAAATATTGTTGTACCGGTGTATAGAAGGATACCTGGAAGAAAAATGGCTTTTACGCGATTCTAAAAAATCAATTTCTTCTTTTTCGTTTGTAAATTCGGGCGGATTAAGTTGCTTAATCTCTTTTGCAAACTTCTTATTAAGCTTTTCTCTAAAAGTCCTGGGGCTATCGTAGTATAAAGGAATTACAAAAAGCGGGTCGATCATTTTCATGCCCAAATGTAAATAAAACAAAGAGTATGGAATACTTTATATTTGTGAAGAGTAATAATATGTAAAGCTAAATTTTGAATGAAAAGCCTGATACTATATTTTTCCCTTTTTACTTTTCCTTCTTTCCTACTAGCTCAGCAGGATAGTGGGTTTACTAATAAAGCTGAAGCTAAGAATTTGTTAAAAGACACTTCGAAAGAAGGTAAATGGATTGAATATTCTGACAACGGGCGCCAGATTACAAAAGATACAACTGCGAGATTTTACCGCCTTACTTATTATAAGGACAGTAGGCCTGATGGAATGGTAAGATGGTATTACAAAGGTGGAAAATTGATGCAGGAAATTCCGTACGAAAATGGCGAAATTAATGGAGTGCGTAAATTATATACAGAAACCGGAATTTTAGGTGGTGAATGCCCTTATGTAAATGGTAAAAAAAGCGGAGTGCGTAAATTTTATTCAGAAGAAAGCGGAAAAATAGAAGAGGTGGACTCTGTGTATGTGGATGATAAAATAGATGGTGTACAAAGAAAGTACTACGAAAGTGGAAAGTTGCGTAGCACTGTTACATACAGCAATGATAAAAAGAATGGAGTGGAAAAGGGTTATTATGAAAATGGGAATTTATTAAACGAAGTTTTATATGTCGACGATAAACGAAATGGGGTAGAGAAGGACTATACTGAGACAGGAAAGCTTGATACAGAAGATTCGGTATATATTGATGGTAGATTAAATGGGGTGTGGAAAAAGTATTTCGAAAATGGAGAAATAGAATTCCGGGAAGAATATAAAGACGATAAGCAAAATGGAGTAGAGAAGGTGTATGACGAAAATGGAAAATTACAGCAAGAAATACCTTTTGTAAATGGCAAAGAGAATGGTACTGGAAAGGATTTTGGAGACGATGGTAAAGTGATATCTGAAACCATTTATAAAGATGGACAGGAAGTTCAGGCCAAGCACTTTGATAGCGATGGGAATGAAATTAAAGAGTAAAAAACAGGAGGAGTCACGAAGAGTTAATTTAACCGGGATGGTGGGTAATATTAGCCTTAGTTAATTTCCTTACCTTTATATAATTAATTAATTCTGTCTATGAATATCAACCAGCGTACGTACTCTTCAGCTAAAATTGTTTCTCTTTATGCGGCCGATAAAGAGTTACAAAAGCCTGAAGCAACTATTTTCAATATACTTAAAAATGAGTTACACACAAAACGCATGCTTGACATAGGAGTAGGCGCAGGAAGGACGACAAGTCATTTTGTAAATAATGTAAAAGAATATGTTGGGGTAGATTATTCTGAAGGCATGATAAACACTTGTCTGGAACGATTTAAAGATGTAAAAAATGCCAGGTTTGAGGTAATGGACATGACCAAAGGCCTTAAAGGTTTTCAAGATAATTCATTCGATTTTATTCTCATAAGCTTCAACAGTATCGACCATCTCACGTATTCCGAGAGAAATGAAGTTTTAGGCCAGGTGAGAAGGATACTTACCAAGGATAATCCATTTTGCTTCTCTACTCATAATATTAATTTTCTTAAAGCACCTCCGGCATTTAAGTGGAAGGATTTATTTTCGCCGTATGCTTTAGTAAAAACCACCTATTTAAATTTATTGTCGTTAAAAAACAGGCGTAAATTATTGAACGAAAACAGTTCGCATATTATAGTAAACGATGGAGCCCATACTTTTGGTTTAAACCTAATGTATGTTGATCTTATTAACCAAATGGAAAGCCTCGAAAAGGCTGGGTTTAACAACATACGGGTTTTTAGCGAGAGTGGAGAGGAAATAAAAAGCCGTGAAGAATTAGCCAGTGCCAGGGATATGTCGGTGTACTATTTGTGCTATTAAAATACTCGCTTTGATTGCTATACCCGTAAAAGAAAAAGCCCTGAAAACTCAGGGCTTTTAGTAGCGGGGGCTTTAATCCAACCCGAAAACAAGAAAAACTATAAGCTAATAATAAGTATTGATTATCAGTGATATATATAATAGTGCCTCTTTTTGTATTCTTTTGATTTACCATTGTTTTACTTATATTTGTTACTGGTTTGTTACCCGAATAAATACTTTACTTACCTTTGCCAACAATGGTAAATATAGGCTAAATAACCACAAATACCAAGTAACAAATGAGTGTAAAATTGAGAAAAAAGACTTTGTCTGATGGCAGTACAAGCCTATACTTAGATATATATGTTAATGGGCATAGAAAGTATGAATTTCTGAAATTTCATCTGTATAAGAAGCCCCGCACGCCATTTGAAATCCAGCATAATAAAGAAACATTGGGTTTGGCGCAAAGTATTGCTGCTAAGAAACAAATAGAATTACAAGCAGGGCAACATAACCTTACACCCCAGTTTAAAAGGAATACCAATTTTATTGCCTATTTTGAGCAATGGGTAAAGAATTATCCGAATAAGGATTTAAGGTTAGCAAAATACTGTTTTGAGCATTTTAAAGTATTCGCAATCAGTGCAGGGTATAAGGATTTTATTTCCTCTAAAGAGATTACCGAGGATTTTTGTATCCAGTTTAAAAACTACTTAGATACTCATTTAAACGGAGAAACACCGTATAATTACTTTACTAAGTTTAAAAAGCTAATTAAACAGGCAACTAAAGAAAGGTTATTTCTTGATAACCCAGTTGAGGATATTAAGAATACTAAGAAAGAGGGATTGAAAAAGGATATTTTAAGCTTTGATGAAATTCAGAAACTGGCTAACGCCTCGTGCGGCAATACCGAAGTAAAGAGGGCTTTTTTGTTTTCGTTAAATACAGGGCTTAGGTTTTGTGATGTAATTGAGCTAAAGTGGAAAAATATTGATGGTAATAAAATGAAGGTTATCCAGCACAAGACAAAGGGTGAGGCATTAGTTGATTTGAATAAAACCGCAATCGCTCTTTTAGGTAAGAGGGGCAAGGCCACTGAGAATGTTTTTATACTGCCATCGCACACGGCCTGTTTGAAAAATTTAGACACATGGACTAAAAAAGCTGGAATAGATAAAAAAATTACATGGCATTGCGCCCGACATTCTTTTGCGGTAAACTTATTATGGGTTAAAAGTGATATTAAGACGGTTTCAAGCCTATTAGGGCATAGGGGGTTAAAGCATACAGAAAAATATACAAGGGTTGTTGATGAACTTAAAAAGAACGCTGTAAATAACTTGCCAGAAATAGTAATTTAGTTTCCTATTTTTGACCTTTGAGCAGTACAGCATCCAAAGAACACCTTGATAATTATCTAACCACCCTTGCAGAAATAGTACAAGAGTTGGTCCCTCAGCCTTTTGATGTAGCTCTTATAGAAAGCAAGGTTAAGCGTACATGGGATTTATTATGTACTCATGCAACCCTGCATGATAAGCTTTGGATTCATTTGGAAAACATTCTTATATCCGATTTAAGTGATACAATAAAGTTCGGTTACTTAGAGAAATTCTATGAAAGATTTATTAAGCAGTATTCTGTGTTCAGGCCAGTTTACACTACTAAGAGTATAAGTCCATATTATAATGAGGGTAAATTATATACTTCCTCCCAGGCATATGATAACGCCGCCGCCGCCGTGGGAATGATTGAAAATGATAAACATATTCTTGTGCTTTTTAATGAACATTATTCTTTGCCATTCCCGGCACCTATTATGGACTGGGAAAGTGTTGTAATGACTAATATGGCCTCACCCGTATATAAAGAGTTATTTAAAACACTTGTCAGGATAAAACCTGATTGGGATAAACTCGCAGATTATAAAAGCAAATTAGCCTTTTGGTTTAAGAACGGGTTAAGCATTGACCATTTTACATATTTCTTAACCGAAGACGATGCAACGAAAGACTTACCAGAGAATCGGATTACCATATATCCTTTCGAGAAAGAGGAAATACCCGTTTGGAAGCGCTTTTATTATGATAATTTTAATAAATATAATTTTAATACCCTTGAAACTTCAAAGGCTAAGTATGATAAGTACATTAAGGAAGGAGCGGACCCGATACCGCTTACAAAAAAAATAATTGAGCAGATTGGCAATGAATATAAAACCCATGATAAGATCAAGCAATATGAATTTAGGCTTTATTGCGTTGGTTACAATGCTTCACAAAATGGGCAAATAAATGTCTTTTTAGACAATGGGTACAGGCCCAATAACCCCTATTATATGCGAGAGTTTTGCACTGGTGTAGTGCATGAAAAATACAATCGGTATTTACGGGAACGGCTCAATAAATTAGAAAATAATAATCAAGTTACAAGGTCAATGGATACAAAGCCCCAAAGTAAAGATTTCGCTTTTATATATTTTTTACGGCGTTATATAGATATGGCTGTAAGATGGAATATAGCCCCAAGTACTTTAATGGTTTTACAATGGAGTTATGATAATGCGAGAAAGGAAGTCGGGAAATTCATACAAGAATTTAGGACTCAGAAGCTTAGTTTAAATGATATTGAAAAAGGAAATTTGTATGTGGATTTGAAGGGTGAATTTTACCCGATGATTGATATGTATATTGAGTTTTATAATAAGAATGAGGCGGATATAAAGCGTGTAATTAGTGAGCCATACCCACTCGGACAAAGCCCATATTCAAAAGAAATAAACCCTTATTCAGTATTATTTGATTTGTGTAATGATACTAAGAAAGCTATTGAGGTACTAAATTTGAACAATAGCCCCAGAGTTAATAAAGGCAATGAAACAATCCTGTTGGAGCCCGTAACCATTGTAAGGCCTAACCATAGCCTTAATTTAGAAAAGAGCCTTACCTATATAAATAGTATTGAAGATTTTGAAGTGCTTACGGAGCTTGGTAGGGAGACGGGCAAAGACATCAGCTTTAAAGATTTTAAGGAGATGTGCAGTAATTTAGTAAGCGTTGATGAGATATTGGAAATGGGGATGAAGTTGAAAAGGGAAAACGAGAATTTGACAATACTCATGAAGCCTGTAAGCGTGAAGGAAGTATTAAAAAGATTTTTAATTGAGTGTAAAAACCAATTCGGATTAGCCAACTTAGATTTTATTCAATGGTTAGATAAAAGAGAGTTCTACTGGAGAAAGTTCCAAAAGGAGAAAGTGGAGGAATTAAATGGAAAACTCAAAAACTCTGATTCCAAAATCAACAAAAAGGTAGAGCAGGCAAAGAGCAAGTATATAGCATTGTGCAATCATTTTTATGAAATTATCGAACTGGTAAAAAATGAGATTTTAAATAATACAGTCCCCGCTGATTTGCCAAAGGGAAAAAGGAAGACTCAAAAGCTTATTACTTACAAATGGCAAAGTAACCCTGATAAGGAAGTACCTGCTCTTTATAATAAAATGAAGGGTAAATTTATTGACAATGAAACTACATTGGTGCAATTCACTTCTGTTTTTTCGGGGCAGGCAACCGATAGCATTACTCCATTAAAGTGGATTGCCGCAAAGAACCTACTTGCATATTTCATTGACCTGATTCGGACAAATAATAAAGTCGCCTTAAATACAGAATTATGGGCTATTGCAAAAAAATGTTTTGTGGGTGCAAATAACCTCAGCCAGTCAAGAGATTTGTACCTAAATTCTAAAAAGCAACGGCCTAAAAACTACCATTTAATTGATGAATTATTCTAAATTATTCACTCTTTAGAGCGCTTTATAACCCTTTATCTGTAAAGTCCTCTCTATTCTTATTCTTTGCTAATCTCCTGTCCTTTGTTCAAATTTTAAGAACAAATGGACCAATTAGAACAAATTAACGAGAGGTTAAGTCACCTTGAAGCCCTTTTCCTATCTCAAAAAACAGTATTAACATTTGATGAAGTCGCTGTTTATACAGGCTTATCAAAAAGCTATTTGTATAAACTGACCTGCTCAGGGCAGATTCCTCATTCTAAGCCTAACGGCAAGCAAATCTATTTCGACAAAAAAGAAATTGATACGTGGTTACTCAGAAACAAAGTTAAGACCGCCGAAAGAATAGAAGACGAGGCCGCCACTCATGTAACCTTATCCAGCAAAAAGAAATAGCCATGCAAGTAGGACAAAACGCATCCCAAAGCGGGAATAGTTTCAACAAGTTAGCACAAAGGCGGACAACCTCCCAGATTCCTCTAAAGGGGAAAAACTCCATCTTGGTGCAAGGTAAGGGTACGGACTTGCAAAACATAAAAGCTATTAATGGACGTGCCACACGCAAATTAATTTCCCAGAAAAGAACCTTGGAACTTATCAAAGTTTCAAAGCGGAAAAAAGACAACGAGGCTACAAAACAATACTGGAATATTTTCCATTGCCAGCGTAAGGTGGTTACGGCAAATGGAAAACTATACGGTCGTTTTTGTAAAAATCGAGCCTGTGTAGTTTGCTGTAGTATCAGGGAGGCATTACTGATTAATAAATATAGCCCTGTGGTAAGTAAGTGGGAGGACCCACATTTCGTTGGATTAACTTTAAGAGCAGTTCCAGCTAAAAAACTAAAGTTTTATGTGGATGCCATGTATCGTGCATTTGAACTTATCATTCAGAGACTGCAAAAAAGAGCTAAACGAGGTAAAGGTCCTATGCCTGTTGGTTTTAAAACCTTAGAAAGTGAGTTTAATGCAACGGCACTGACGTATAATCCACATTTTAATGTTATTGTAGCAAATAAAGAGATTGGAGAGGCTATCAGAGCTGAATGGTGCAAGATTTGGACCCGTAGGTTTGTAAACCCTGCTATTCAATATTGCGAAAGGGTAAGGTCCCAAAATAAGGTTATGAAGGAGGTGATTAAGTACTGCACAAAAACGTTTTCTGCACCACATTGGAGTAAGAAAATAAGAGAATGCGCTAATCCTAAGCTATACATAGCAGCATTTCACAATATACTTAAAGCCATGAAGGGGCATAGGGTTTTTGATAGATTTGGATTTAATCTGCCCAAAAGAAATGAGGTGATTCCTAAAGGAGGAACAGTTACCGAGGTAGAAGTTTATGTTAAATGGAAGTATGATTTACGATACTTTGATTGGGTGGGAGAGGATACAGCCAGTGGGCTATCTATTTATGAGCCGGAACCTCGTCTACTGCACCTATTAAATAATTGTATGGATATACTGATAGAATAATGCAACAATGGGAGGGATATTACACCCTCCCATAATTGCAAGATTGACCGTAATTTACTTACGTTTATCTTTATTTGCCTGCCGCAACAAGGTTGCTAAAGCAATAACCCATCCAGCTAAATAGCTGGAAACCAAAACAAATACGAAGTTTTTCATGATTTTTAATTTTTGTTATTCGGTCTAAAGGGTTTTCGTCGCGTAAAACGGCCTAACACCTCTTTAGTCATTTGTGTATTTGGGCAGGGCCATTTTGTTTCAAGGCAAATAATGGTATCTTCTATTTCCTTATTTTCGCTTTTACCGATTAAGGGAACATGGCATTAAGCTGGAATGAAATAAAAACAAGGGCAGTTGCTTTCTCAAAGGAATGGGAGAATGAAACCAGCGAGGATGCTGAGGCAAAATCCTTTTTAGACGGTTTTTTTAATGTTTTTGGTATTACCCGCCGCCGGGTGGCTACGTTTGAAACAAGGGTGCATACTAACGGGGACCGTAACGGCTATATTGACCTATTATGGAAGGGTACTTTACTCATTGAGCAAAAGTCACGGGGGAAGGACTTAAATAAAGCCTACGAGCAGGCAAAAGAATACTTTACTGGCATAAAGGAAAATGATTTGCCTAATTACATATTAGTGTGCGATTTTCACCGTTTCCGCTTATATGACCTGGAAGAACACACACACATAGAATTTCATTTAAAGGAGCTATATAAGAACGTTACGCATTTTGGCTTTATAGCAGGCTACCAAAAGCATATATCGAAGCCAGAGGACCCCGTAAACATCCATGCGGCTGAGTTGATGGGCAGGTTGCACGATATGTTAAAAGCTGTCGGCTATACAGGACATCAATTAGAGGTTTATTTAGTGCGTTTATTATTTTGCTTGTTTGCAGACGATACAACCATTTTTGAAAAAGGCATATTCGAGGACTTTATACGCAATGACACCAAAGAGGATGGGAGTGACCTTGCAGCCCGTCTTTCTGAATTGTTTTATGTGCTTAATACCGATAAACGGGACCGTTTAAAAAATATAGACGAAACTTTAAATGCTTTCCCCTATGTAAATGGTAAGCTATTTGAAACAACCTTACCGCCCGCCTCATTTGACAGTAAAATGCGGAAAACCCTTTTGGATTGTTGCGTTTTAAATTGGGGTAAAATATCCCCCGCAATATTCGGGTCCATGTTCCAAAGTGTAATGAATGAAAAGGAAAGACGAAGCTTGGGCGCACATTATACCTCTGAAAAAAACATATTACGCCTGATTAACCCGCTTTTTCTTGATGAATTATATGCAGAGTTTGAAAAGGTAAAGGACAACCGTAATAGGCTGGTTGAGTTTCACAAAAAACTATCTACATTAAAATTTTTGGACCCTGCCTGCGGGTGCGGTAATTTCTTGGTTATTACCTACAGAGAATTACGACTGCTGGAAATTGAAATATTGAGGGTGTTATATAAAAATGCCTCTCAGATTATTGTAGAAAGTGCAATTTGGCTCGATGTTGACCAATTTTATGGCATAGAGTATGACGATTGGCCCGCACAAATAGCCCAAGTTGCGATGTGGCTAATTGACCACCAAATGAACATGAAAATAAGCGAGGAATTTGGCGAATACTTTGTGCGCCTACCATTAAAAAAGAGTGCAACGATAATTCATGGTAACGCATTGCAGATAGCTTGGGAAAGCATTGTAAGTGAGGCTGAACTATCTTGTATATTAGGCAATCCACCCTTTATAGGCCATCAAAATAGGTCTCAACAACAAATTGCAGATATGGGGGCGGTTTTTGGAAATTCTAAAAGGTCGGGTAGGTTGGATTACGTTGCAGCATGGTATTTAAAGGCCGCAGAATTCATTAAGGATACTAAGATAAAGGTTGCCTTTGTTTCTACTAATTCTATAGTGCAGGGGGAACAAGTTGAGGCTTTATGGCAGCCATTAATTAAATTGTATAATATTAAAATATTTTTTGCTCATCGTACTTTTAGTTGGAATAATGAAGCAAGGGGGAAGGCTGCCGTCCATGTAGTTATTATTGGTTTTGCAAATTATGACATAAACGAAAAAAAGATTTATGATTATAATGATATTAAAGGCGAACCTCACCAAATAAATGTTAAGAATATTAGTCCTTATTTAACAGAGGGTAAAGATATAATCATAGAATCAAGATTAAAGCCTATTCATAAATTCCCACAATTATTCAAAGGCAGTCAGCCTACTGATGGAGGGAACCTGTTTTTGAATGAGCATGAAAAGAACACTTTTGAACAAAATGAACCTAAATCAAAAAAATGGATTAAAAAATTCTTTGGAGCAGAGGAATTCTTAAATAATGAAAATAGGTATTGTTTATGGCTAAAGGATTGTTCACCAAATGAATTAAAACAAATGCCTTTAGTTCTAAAGAAATTGGAATTGGTTGCAGAATGTAGAAATAAAAGTGCTACAAAAAGCGTACGCGATTTCTCTAAATTTCCCTGGCTTTTTACGCAGGAACGGCAACCCCAAACAGATTATCTATTAATTCCAAGACATTCGTCTGAAAATAGGGAATATATACCCATTGGATACGTAAGTAAAGAAACTATCTGCGGAGATTCCGTTATTGTTATTCCCACAGCTTCAAAATACCTATATGGCATATTACAAAGTAAAATGCACATGGCTTGGGTTAAGTTTACTTGTGGAAGACTTGAAAGCCGTATTAGGTATACTTCGAGTATATATAATTCCTTTAGTTTCCCTGAAGCCCCAACTGATAAGCAAAAGAAAGTGGTTGAGGATGCTGCACAATCGGTTTTAGAGGCACGGTCCCAATTTCCAGGCAACTCTTTAGCGGACCTATATGACCCGCATACTATGCCCCGCGCCCTTGCTAAAGCCCACCAAGAATTAGATAAAGCGGTGGATAAGTGCTACCGTTCTGCCCCTTTTGAGAGTGAAACTAAGCGTGTAGAATACCTGTTTGAGCTTTACGAAAAATATACGGCAGGTTTGTTTGGAGGGGAGAGGAAGAAAAAACGGGGTGAAAAATAATCGGGATTTAGATAACTACCAACATCCATACCCTTTTACACATTGACAAGTGTGTGATAGATAAAAACAATCTTCGTCTTTCTTACAAGGCTCTCCGTTACATACGTAATATTTCTCTATCGGTAAACTTTCGAATGTCCTAAAAGAATAAAGTTTCCCTTGTACCTTTATTTTTATACCGTAAGGTAAAAATTTAAAAGAAAGAGAATCTTTGCCGTAGTCCTTCGCTTCGATATAAGTGATGTCAATTACAATTACCTTTTCCAAAGTATTTTCTTCGCGTTTTTTATTAATAAATAATCCAACTCCTTTGTGGCTATTTTCCTCACCTTTAATAAAATCCCTATGCTCTTTTTGAGTTTTATTGTTAAAATTCATTTTGTTTTTTTTGAGGATTTCTATAATTCAGAACTACAAGTAAAAATAATACTATTTAGTAAGAGAGTAGGATTTACTCATTTTATAGTTCCAATGTTAACAAAATACCCAGTTCATTACATGTTTTTGGCTGTTCATTACATGAAGTGTTATATAAAGAGAAATAAATGTATATGTTACCAGCCTCAGATTCATCGAAATACTTTTATCTATGAAAAAAATAATTCCTTTTCTATTTGCTGCTTTTTTATTTACAGCTCCAAAATCCTCATACAGCCAAAACCCCAAATTAGTTGTTACTGATTTGTCCACACTGACCTTGAATGTAGGTAATGTAGACGAATTTGTTTACCAGATTAAAAATAACGGTGCTGCGGGTAGCAGGATAGATAGTATAATGTTCAAGACCATCCGTAACCCCAACACATCATTTTATCCTTTGGCAGGTAATCAGTTCTATTTGACATGGCCGCATGCAAATGGACCCGCCTTATATTATAATAAGTATACCTATCCTCATTATCCACCAATTCCAGCCAATAGCTATACCTTGGCTTCAGGTAATAACTACATTACTGCGACGATGCTCACTAGTCTTAGGCATATAGGTTATTTGGCACAGGATTCAGTAATCTACTTGCACATTCCGTTTACTGTTATTAACTGCGATGACAGTACCGGAGGAGTACATTTTTATAGAGATACGGCGGGACATTATAGAGATACAAATAATATATCAAGTCCAGTTTCGGTAAATGCAGGCAATCCAATACTTGTAGGAACGGTAAACGTATTTGATTCAGCTTCATTTTGCCCTTTTGTGCACAAAGACACGGCGGAAGTAGGATTTACCGTTAAAAACAACGACCCTACTGGTGGCTTGCCAGAACCACCTTATGCAGATAGTATAAGGCTTTATATGTATTGCACCAGCAGTGTTGCGTCAATAGACACAAATTCTTTTAGAATAAATGGTGTTGCAATATCACATACTTATATCACACGTTATATCAGTGGACTTTATACTATGTACCTGATTGACCTCACAAAATATCCCGCGGGTGTAAATGGACATCCTTTCGGGAAAAATACAATAAACGATATTTCCGGTAGCGGGTGGGCCGATGAGTTAGCCCAAGACAGCAGCCTTGAAGTTACAGCAACAATATTATATGATACCGTTGGATGTCCTCCTTATGGAAATTGTACGAGTACAAATTGGTACCTACCGAACTTGGCGGCAACCTGGAACAACCAATGCAATTCGTTGCATTATGTTCACAATAAGCGAATGTCACCAGATTCATCTATGTTCGCCAACCCGCCTATATATCAATATTCAGCTACGGCAGGAGCATCGACCATGACAGCTCCTTCGGATGTTACCAACTCTAACCCTGATTTTAATGTTGCTATTTGTCCGAATTATGAGCAATTTTGGATTCCTTATGGTTTTAAGTTTGATTGCCCGCATCCGGATTATCAACTTGTTATGCCTTTGCCTAAAGGGTATCATTTAGATACTTTATCGCCTAAAGTAACTGCAATAAGCGAAATTGCAAATGCGTTCCATTCAGACATATATAAATATACTTCTTGGATAAAGATAAATCCTTATTTAGGCTGTACCGGAGCCCATGATAGCGTAGAGCCTACTGTAGAAGAATTTTTTACGCCTACACATTATCTTGTGATGAATTTTGGTAAAATGCCACTTAGTAATTGTACAGGCGGAACAGCCTATGTACCTTCATGCTTTAACGTGCCTTTAGAATTAAGTTGTTCTGACTTTTCGGTCCACAACATTAACCAGGAAAATGATACGCTTTCGTATAAATTTGAATATATATGCGATACAGCAGGTTGCGCAAACTGTGGGGATGCCATAGCTTGTGCCAATACCTCAACTTATCATCATTGCGCAGGAACTTGCTCAAGCCCTCCAATAACTTATCAGGGCTGGATTTTTGAACGGACTAATTTCGGTGATTCCAACCTATCATACCCTTCTCACTATTATAATACCTGCGGTGCATCACTTGGAATAGTGCCATCAGGAAGCAGAATAGTACATGACAGCCTTTATCTGGATACTGCCGCTGCTTATCCCGGAGACCAGGTGCAGGCACTTATAAATGGAGGTTTTGACAGTATTCCTTATAAATTCAGTAATGTTTATTTACAAATACGCTATGCTCCTCTTATTGGGGCGGTGGGTTCGCCTTACTATTTATATGAACGTGATCCTGATAAACAAAGCTATTTTATTATAACGGGATGCACACATATACCAGCCCTTAACGGAGTACATTTACCGCTTCCTCATTGTTCACCAAGCAATCGCTCCTGTGGGGATGTCTATAGTGGAACAGTGCAGATGAACTATTCTTTATTAGATGCCATTGATAGTGCAAGTCCTTCATGGTACAGTCAATTTATTGCCGATAGCGTAAACGAACATTTAACCATTTCAAGTCATATTTATTTGCGTGTGCGCAACGACGGCAACTTTCTTTTGAGTCCTTATTTTCTCTCTAACGGAAAGCACTTGGTGAATGTAAGGGCAGAGTACATGGCAAAGTATCTTATAAGTGGCGATACGGCACATAGCTGTGATTCTTGGGGAAATAGCATGACTTTACTACAGCCATCTCCCAACATTACTCTTGGAGAGCCAACGGCTGTATCTAACTGCGACACCTTCAAAATAAATTTCCTTTTCCAAAGCCCCGGCGCATTGGTAGGAGCAGATGATTTTCCCAATGAGTTCCGTCCTTTTGCAGAACTCGACAGCGTTGTAAAGATTACAATCCCTGCCAAATATACCTACACAGGAACACAGTTTTATACATACATTGATAGTTTTAATGTCAGTCGCACTGACAACCATTTTGCAGGTGGGGCAACAAGGAAATATTTTGCTGCAATACCTGTGGTTACGCATCCCGGTGGAAAGACCCTTCTCACCTATACAGGTTTAAATAATAGTTGCTGGCCATTGATAGACCAAAAGCAACCTAATACTCCCGAAAACCAAGGATATAATTTCACAATCTCCACCGTGCCTTCTTGCTCTGCGGGTGGCCCTGATACAATAACCGCCATTGCGGGATATAGGGTAGGAACACAACAGACGGACACCAATTATATGGTGCATATCAAGAATGCCACACTGAGGGAAATAATTACACATTCAAATCCTTCAATTTCCCTTAATTTGCCTGCAACTGTAAGCGATTATAGCGACCTTTTATCATTCAGGTTTAGCTTTTGCAGCACAAACCAATATCAAGCCACAGTTCCGTGGATTGCAATAGAAAATGTTGCAGGCTACCTTGTCAATATAAAAGATGTAACCGTAAGGGATTCCACCTTACATGAAACCTTTTCCATAACTAATGGAGGCCATACATATTATAACGGTGGCGATTCAGGAATTATCTTAAATCTTGGTTCTATTGGCGGCGACTCTTGCCACATTTTAACTGTTTACGCTTTAGTGGACAGTAATTCGAGGGCCTGCCCTGCACCTGATAGTGGAAAGATGGTAGTTAGGTTTGGCAATATTTGCAGTGGTGTTTTGACAAACCCTGACTCGGCACATTGCCAGAACCAAGTAGATACCTTCAGGTATGATTTATTTCCTACTACCTTGCAGTTATTCCAAAACGGCTATACGCCCTACACATGCTTAAATGGTGGGCTTTTGGTAGATAGCCTTGTTATACAAAGTGCTAACCTGGGTACGATAGACAGCCCTAAGTTTTATGTGTATCCTCCGGCCGGAGCTGTAGTAGATTCTGTTAAGTACACATATCCTTGTGATACCGTTACATTTAAACCACATCCGCCTACATTGCCTAACCATAAGCCTGCTGCCGATTATACCTATTACAACGCCACCACAGGTGCAATAGAATTTTACGGCTGGAACCTGAATCACGATTTAGGGATTCATGGGTTGCCGGGTACGTTGGTTACACCTTCAAGCGACTCGAATACCATGTGCGTAAAAGTGTATATGACGATGAGTTGCAGTTACGACGATAAGGATTCCACTAAGTTTATGGTTACAGGCTATTCTGCATGCCATAAGCTCTTAAAAGATTCCGTGTGGCTTAATCCAAAGGTTAACGATACATGCTGCGTAGAAGCCTGTACGGAAGTCGCAGGGCCCTTTGATTTGGTAATAAAGAATAAATCGGCCAGACTGCTTTACAATGGTCCGATTACGTATAACTGCCAAAACATACTTGTAGAAGGCACCTATATTGTAAATGAAAATGTGACATTTAGCAACTGTAATATAGCATTTGCGCCTCATGCTTTGATTGATATAGATAGCAACCATACGTTGATTGTAAATAATAGCACTTCTTGCAGCCATCACAGCCAATGTTCTCACCTGTATGCGGCCTGCGATACTATGTGGAGAGGAATTTTCGTAGAACCGGGCAGTCAATTTCAAATGTATGGGAATGCTTTATTAGAAGATGCAGATACGGCAATCTATGCCGAAAACAGTGTTTCGTCGCAAGGCACGTATCAGCTGGAAAAGGTTGTGTTGAACAAAAACTATAAGGATATAGTAGTTCGCCCGTGTGCGGCAACGTATACAGGTACTGCCGACCAAAATATATTTACCTGTCGTGATTTTAGTTCTATAACCGCATGCGATTGGTGGCAAGATTATCACTCAGCCCCGGCTACAACATTAAAACCACCTTTTAGCGGGCAAATTACAAGTATTGGCTGGCAAATAGATACCGTAAAACACTTTGAGGAAAATACACGTTGGAAGGCGGTAACCGGGCAAAATTGCTTTGATAACTTGGTAAGAGGAATAGTTGGTTATAGCAGCAATATAGTGATATGCATGGATACCTTTCAAAACTTTACATCGGCTATCAATCCTGCCATAAGCGTTACCGGAGATACCAACCATCCTGATACCCTTTTGATAGGTGGACCCAGTACTCAAGCTAATATATTTACTAACTGTACCAGAGGGATAGTTGCCCAAAATGGTTTTAGTCACATTAATATAATCTATAATAGGTTTAAGGATGCTGTTTCTTCAGCAGGGGTAGCTGCCATTAATGTAAGTGGTATGAATGTAACAGGTTCAACCCTAAATATTGAGAAGGACAGCATTACCAATTTTTCAAGCGGTATTCTATCAAGCCTAAATATACATGTTGCAGCTAATATTATTTACAATACAATTACAGACACTATATGTAGCACGAATACAGTTGGAATAGCCGTGCAGGAAAGTGGAAGTGCCACTGCGTCGTATACCATTGATGCAAATACTATGCATGTTTTCAATGATGGCATATCTGTTAATGATGTGTATACTAATAGTATTGTTTCAAATACTATAACCTTGGGTAACCGTACTCATGGCAATGGCTGTGCTTCGACTAATTATACAGGTTTTGGTATAAGTGCAACGGGTTGCCTTGGTTCTACTACTATTGGCTGTAATACAGTTATAGCACCTTCTACAGTAGTTATTAACCCTAATGCCTATAAGGGTATCGTTGAAAAGCAAAGTACAAGTGTTGGTGTGGAACATGATTCTACGGTGTTAACTCATTACCACATTTTATTTAACGGTACTCCTTTTAGCGGAGATAACTTATGGTTTAATGCAATAAATGGTGTGACAGGTGATACAGGGATATATAATAAAGGATCCATCCTGACATCTTTTGGGGGCCACAACGATGCCACGAATAATACGTTTTACGGAACTCTTACCTGTGTTACAGTGAATGCGCCAAGTCCAAATTATTTTATTACTGGAGGGGCATATACTCCGCCTCTTCCTAACTGCCCTGCTGTTACCACAACAACAACCTCGAAGATTGCCCATAATTGTCCATCGGTCCCTTCTGCAATTATTACAGCCACGGCCCGGGTAATAGGCGACGATAATTTAGATACAGTAGGTGTCGACTCTGTAACACTGGCAGTTATGGTCAATACAGCTTTATCAAAAGTTATTTTTGATGCTAATCAAGATACTAATATGGCGTTAGCTAAATTTGGAGTGTTGAATGAGCTTTGGCAGCATCCTTATTTATTATCGAATAATGTGCTGGGACATTTTAATGATAGTATGAGCAATTCTGCATTGGGTAAAATAATGGCTATAGATACAGCAATGTCTTCGGAAAATAAGAATGTAAATTATCTAAGCTTATTGAATACACTTAACGGTGTAAACCCGCATAACAATATCGAAAAATATATGCAGATAGCTACCCAAGGCTATTTAGATTACAGGATAAATGGCACAATAAGCATAAACGAATTGACAAATCTGCGCAAAGTTGCTAATATGTGCCCTGATTTTAACGGGCAAGGGGTTTATTTGGCAAGGTCTTTAGTTTCATTGTACGATACTGCATTTGTAGTTTACAGCGATGATTGTTCAGGCAGTGATAACGAGAGGATTATAAGCACAACTAAAGATGTACCAACAAATTTCAATTTATATCCTAACCCCAACAATGGAGGCTTTATTGTCGAATATACTTTACAACAAGGGCAAACAGGAGAGCTAAGTATTTATAGTATGTTGGGGCAAAAAGAAGCAGGCTACACCTTAAATGCTGTTAGAAATAAGATGAACATTACCAATGATTACTTGAGTACCGGAATGCATCTGTATGTTATAAGGGTAAATAACAATGAAGTAAAAAGAGATAAGTTGATTATCATTAAATAAAGTATTACCTTTATAAGAATAAACGAATGAATTGAAAGTGAAAATATTTTTATTTATAGTTATTCCTTATTTCTTATTCCTTATTCCGGGTCATGCTCAATCTTGGCTTTGGGGGAAATATGGGATAGGAGATGGTACAGCTCAGGATATATCTATAGATAGTAAGGGTAATTGTTATCTGTCAGGGCTTATTCCCAATGATACAATTCATTTCGGGAGTTATACCTTTATCAATCCTCCTTACAATAATTATTTTGATGCCTTTTTGATAAAATACAATGCAAAAGGCAATGTAATATGGGCAAAACAATGGTTTAATAAGGATACTTCTTTACACCATAGTACATTCTCGCCTGCTACAACGGCTGCCAGTAATAATGGTAATGTTTATTTGAATGGAAATTTTAGTGATACTTTAGTGGTAGGGACGTATACTATGGTTACGAAGAATGGTTTCCAGAGTACTTGCATAGCTAAATACGATTCGAATGGTAATCTAAAATGGGTTCGAACATCAAGAAACAGCGTTAATAGTAATTCTACTGGAGCAGTCGGTAACAGTATATCCCGTGATAATTTTGGGAATGTATTTTTATTGGGTGCGGGGAGTTATGATACAGTATATTTCGGCAGTTCTAAAATATACTATCATCAAAATGTCAATTTCAACGACTTTTTGGTCAAATATGATTCTGCCGGAAATGTGAAGTGGGCAAAACAGGCTGTACCTCACGATGCAAATAGTAGTTGCGTTTCTTTTTGTGTTAAAGCAGATGCCCTAGGTAATATTTATACTACCGGTAACTTTGCGGACACCATACAACTCGGCACTGACTCGTTAAAGGAGAATCTTGGTGATGTTGATTTTCAGATAGTAAAACGGGACTCATCGGGTAATGTACTTTGGGTCAAACAAGGACAACCTGCAAATATGCAGCCAGCAGGTGCAACTGGTATTTCTATAGCTACAGATAATTATGGAAATGCGTATGCTTGTGGACAATTTTTTGGCAGTTTTCTAATAGGGCAGGATACCATTAAGCAGCCGCCTAACTATCAAGACAATTTTTTTGTCGTAAAATATAGTTCTAATGGAAATGTTATATGGGTAAAGCAAGCAACTATACTGGACGGCAATCCATGGGATGCTTGGTCCATCACTTCTGATAATAATAATATATATGTCTCAGGCAGTGGAGGTGGTTCAGATACCTGCAAAATCGTTTTTGGGGGTGACACTCTTACATTAAAGCAAACAAACCCCACACAGGCTTGTTTCCTTTTTAAGTTGGATTCAAGCGGTAAGGCAACTTGCGGGACAATTATGCAACAAGGTATTTCTAATTTGACATCTGTTGCAGCAGACACCTCTGGTAAGCACGTTTATTTTTCAGCTTCTTTTTCTACTGAAGCAATTTTCGGCCCCGATACCATCAATCCCAATTCCTATCCAATTAATCATATTCAAGGATATAACTATTTCCCTATTGTGGCCCGCTGGCAAGCATGCGATAGCAATATATTTCAAGCTGTACCGGAGGTACAAAAGCCTTTAAATGAGGTAGTGGTATATCCTAACCCGAATAATGGAAGTTTTACAGTAGAATATAATTTAAGCCAAGGTCAGGTGGGGGTACTTTCAATTTATAATTTGCTTGGACAAAAAATTAACGATTATACATTGGATGTGGCCAGTAGCAAAATGAACATCACAGATAATGTTTTAAATAATGGTATGTATGTTTATGTTATAATGCTGGATGGCAGAATAGCTAAGCGAGATAAATTGATTATCATTAAATAAAGTAGTATTTTTATTGGAGTAACTGAATTAATTGAAAGTGAAAAGACTTTTATTTATACTTATAAGTTACTGCTTATCCCTTACAGCTGTACATGCTCAAAGTTGGCTTTGGGGACAGTATGGTAAAGGATATGGCATAGGTCAGAGCATAACTACAGATAATAGAGGTGACTGCTATTTGTCCGGCCTAATTCCTAACGATACTGTTCATTTTGGGACGTATACTTTAATGAATTCGACGGTAACCAATTCACCTTATAGTATTAATTTCGACGCCTATTTGGTGAAGTATAACGCAAAAGGTAGCATATTATGGGCAAAGCAGTGGTATAGCCTTGACACTTCCGATATGGATGTTGTATACTCACCTGCTACTGTCGCAGCCGATGACAAGGGGAATGTTTATTTAAATGCGAATTTTCCAGATACTTTATTGGTGGGATCATATACCATAATTAATAATGATGGTTATCAAGCTACCTGTATTGCAAAATATGATTCAAATGGTAATTTAAAATGGATTAAGGCATCCCGAAATAGCGGTAATGGTAGTCTAACCGGATCTGTTGGAAATCAAATCTCCTCCGATAATTTTGGCAATGTCTTTTTGTTAGGTACCGGAAGTTATGATACTGTACATTTTGATACTTCAATAGTATGCTATCGCAAAAATGTGAATGCGAACGACTTTTTAGTTAAATATGATTCAGCCGGAAATGTTAAATGGGCAAAAGAATCTATACCGCATGGAGGTGGAGGGGTAGTTTCTTATTGTATGGCAAATGATAGGTTTGGAAATATATACACGGCAGGAGGGTTCGGCGATACAGTGCAATACGGGGCCAATATTCTTATAGATGCTTTTTGGGGGCTTTATGGCGATTTTGAAATAGTGAAGTGGGATTCATCAGGTAATGTACTTTGGGCCAAGGAGGCAAAAAAAATAAGCAATTCCTGTAGTGGTGTTGGGTTTGGGGTAACCGCAGATAGGAACGGAAACGTTTATGCCTGTGGTGATTTTATTAATACTCTTATATTCGGACAGGATACTGTTAAGGATACTGTTGCTGGGAGGCAGAATTTTTTTGTTGTAAAGTACGACCCAAATGGCAATGTTATTTGGGCAAAGCAAGCAACTATATTAGATTCTAATTATGGTTGGGGCGCTTGGTCAATGTCCAGCGATAATCACGACCATCTTTATCTTTCTATTAATGGAGGCTTCGGAAAATCTAAAATTGCATTTGGAGGAGATACATTAATCTTTAATGATACATCAAAAAATGACGGGGCATCTATCATTTTTAAGCTGGATTCAAATGGGAAAGCACTTTGTGGGACTATCATCCCCGCAGGTACAGGCTGGGCTACGCCAGGATTTCGAACTCCTATTTCATCCGATACATCGGGTAAGTATATTTATTTAGGTGGAACGGCTGGAACCCCGGCAATTTTTGGCAAGGATACTGTTAATCCTTATTGTATTCCAATTAATCATATTCAAGGGCGCAATTGCTTCCCATTTGTCGCCCGTTGGGAAGCATGCGATAGCAGTATATTTCAGGCCGTGCCGGAAGAGCAAAAGCCTTTAGGTGGGGTAGTGGTATATCCCAACCCCAATAATGGCAGTTTTACTATTGCATTGCAGAATGTTAACGAGCCTGCACAAGTAGAAATATACAACATGTTAGGCGAAAAAGTGCAAAGTGAAAAACTTAATGCAAATAATGCCCGACTTGAAATGACAAGCCCGGCAAGCGGGGTTTATTTTTACAGGGTTATACAAGAAAACGGAAGCTTTATAGGCAGCGGCAAGTTTGTGATTGAAAAGTAAATAAATTTACAGAAAGGAGAAAATTCATCGTAAAATAACAATATCATCCTTGAATAAAACCATATTCTTACTGCTATTAATCTTCAGCTCGGTGGCCTCTTCTGTTAAAGCACAGTTAAAACAATGTGAAAAGACGATAGGTGGCACTAATGATGATGAGGGATACTCTATTATTCAAACCATTGACGGCGGCTATGCAATGGCTGGGTACACAAAATCGTTTGGTGCAGGTAATTTTGATGTATACGTTGTGAAATTAGATTTAGTCGGGAACCTAAAATGGACTAAAACTATAGGTGGAACTAATGATGACAGAGCATATTCGATTGTTCAGACCAATGATAAGGGCTATGCAATTGCTGGGTATACTGCCTCATATGGCGCAGGCGGAAATGACGTTTATGTAATAAAATTAGATTCGGCTGGTAATTTAAAATGGACCAAAACCATCGGAGGACCTAACGATGATATGGGCTATTCTATCGTTCAAACGCAAGACAAAGGGTATATTATTGGTGGTTATACTGATTCTTACGGTGCAGGATTACTTGACATATATTTGGTAAAATTAGATTCGGCAGGCAACCTAAAATGGACCAAAACCATTGGAGGATCACGGAATGAGTTAGCTTGGTCGGTTATTCAAACCAAAGACAAGGGCTATGCCATTGCAGGGTATACTGATTCTTATGGTGCTGGAAGTGAAGATGTATATGTCGTTAAATTAGATTCTACGGGGAGCCTAAAATGGACTAAAACCATTGGAGGGGTAAATAATGATTATGGATGGTCCATTGTTCAAACCAACGATAATGGCTATGCTATAGGTGGTTATACTGATTCTCACGGAAGCGGAGGCTATGATGTGTATGTGATAAAATTAGATTCGGCGGGGGGCTTTAAATGGGATAAAACCATTGGGGGAACGCTTAATGATGTTGGCTATTCCATTGTTCAAACCAGCGATAAGGGCTTGGCTGTTGCTGGGTATACATTAACTTATAGCTATCCTGCTCAGGATGTATATGTTGTAAAATTAGATTCGTTAGGGAATCTGAAATGGACCAAGGGGATTGGAGGACTAAGTTACCAATATGGGACTTCAATAATTCAAACCAGCGACAAGGGTCTTGCTATTGGAGGATATACTGCTTCTTATGGTTCTGGTAGTTATGATTTATATTTCATAAAGTTTGATAGCTTGAGTAATTTATGCCACAGTTCAATTATTGATAGCGGAATGGTTCGTAGTGGAGGTTCGTTAAGCAATGGAGGTTCTGTGACTTCCATAAATAATGGACAGGTCAATAGTGGTGGAGTGGCAGGTAGCGGTGGTATACTAAGCACAGTATGCACCGTTGCAAGCTTATTTGCCACAATAACTCAGACGGGTCTTAGATGTGATAGTGCATGCACAGGCAAGGCTACAGCCTTACCTGGCGGCGGTACTCCGCCATACTCTTATAATTGGGCTCCGGGCGGCAGCACAAATGCAACAGTCAGTAACCTATGTGTGGGCATTTACACTTGTACTGTGACCGATGCAACTGCTAAGAGTGTAATTGTTCATGCTATAATAACTCAATATGTTCACTTAAAAGATTCAATTTCTGTAAAAACTAACGCTTGCTCAGGTGGAAATAGCGGCTCATTAAGTGTTGGTGTGAGTGGTGGAACTGGATTATATACTTATTTATGGTCTCCCGGAGGTGCTACTACGGCAGTGGTTACTGGGCTTTCAGCCGGATGTTATACTGTGACAGTAAATGATTCATGTGGCGTAGTAGTTACAGATTCTGCATGTATAATTCAACCAGTAAGACAACTGTATGATTCTATTTCCTTACAAGCAAATGATCAATGTTATGGGATTAGTAACGGATTACTGATTGCCGGTGTCAAAGGCGGAATAGGAGCATATACATATAGCTGGACACCAACTGGAGGCACGAATAATAACATAACAGGACTTTCACCGGGTTGTTATACATTAACTGTTACTGATTCTATTGGTTGTAGGGCAACTACATCTGCATGTATTACCCAACCTACCCAATTACGTGATTCTATTTCTTCTACAAATAATGTTAAGTGTTTTGGGGATTCTAATGGTTCGTTAACTATTGGCGTTACTGGAGGAAGTCAAGTCTATACTTATGCTTGGAGTAATGGTGCAAGTACCAGTATCATAACTGGCCTAACATCCGGAAATTATAGTATAACCGTTACAGATGCCCACGGATGCTCCGCTACGGCAAACGCCACAATTACCCAACCACCTCAACTTAGTTTTATCGATTCTGTTACAAACGAAATGTGTTTTGGAGGTCATACAGGTTCTGTCACTGCTTTTATCGCGGGTGGGACAGCCCCATATAATTATTTGTGGCATCCAACTGGTGGAACAAGTTCAAGCGACAATAGCCTTACTGTTGGTAATTATGTATGTACTGTTACAGACAATAATGGCTGTGTTTTATATGATAGTGTAACGATTACCCAACCACCGGCACTTATGCTAAGAATAAACGCCAACCCTGATTCGGTTTGCCCGGGTGATTGTTCAATTATAAGTGCAACCGGAAGGGGAGGTACACCCTTATATACTTATGCTTGGTCCAATGGGGCAACAACAAGCTCAATAAGTATTTGCCCGGCAACAACCAATACGTATTCAGTTGTGCTTACAGATAGTCATGGCTGTACGCAGGATTCTACTATTACAATCTTCGTTAATCCTAAACCAGTTGCAAGTATTACGTTTAGTCCAAACCCACCAAATGGTAATCGAAACTTAACACTTTCTGATACAACCAAAGATTCACTTATTGTGTCATGGGATTGGCATTTTGGTGATGGAAACTCTTTTATTAACGGGCATGATAGTATATTACATACCTATCCCGGATATGGCCAGTATCATGTTTTGTTAGTTGTAACCGATATTCACGGTTGTACAGATACCATTTCTGATAGTATCAACATAGGACCTACTGGAATAAATAATATAAATTACGGCAGTAAAGTAAATGTCTATCCTAATCCAAACGACGGAAAGTTTACTATTCAGTTATCAACTTTTAGTGAGCCAATGATGGTAGTGGTGTATAATATGCTGGGCGAACAGGTTTGTCAGCATGCACTTAATGGGACTAATACGCAAATTGAGATAGATAGTAAAGCAACTGGAATATATCTATATAGGGTGCTAACAGAAACAGGTAATTTGGTTTCCGAGGGAAAGTTTATGGTTCAAAAATAAGTACAGACTCTGGAAGTGTTAAAACAAATGAAAGGAGCATGACAACGCATAGATTAGTTACAGAGCAGGAGAAAAAAGAAATTCTTTCTCAGCCCCAGCATAAAAAGGATGGTCACGTAATATGTTACGTGAATGGACATCCTATTCTTGACGAAAAAGATATAGACTTTCATCATATTATTCCTTTTGTAAATATTGAGGAAACGGAAATTTCTAACATCGCTCCTGTATGTAAAGAACATCATAAAAAGATTGGCACTTTATCAATTACAGAATTCAGAGGAAAGCTTGAAATGGAGGAGTTCTTCAATAGTTCGCCCGTTAGAAAATTGAATGAGGTTATCGAATATAAAGGCAATAAAGATTTTGGAACTGAATTAAAATACACTATTTCAGAAAATAAGGAGACTATTGACATTTTCTTTGACGATAAAACAAGGCCTTCCAAAGTCCCTTTGCATACCTGCCCAGCTACCAACTTTCAATATTTCTACCTGACAGTTCCTGTTAAATACATTTCAAACGATGATGATTTACAGCCAAGACCTATAGATGCAAAAAGGTTGTGGGCATTTTATACTCACTTCATAACGCACACACAATTATCTCCGGCAGTTTGCCGTATCAATGAGAATAAAATATTGCTTTTTGATGGTCAACACAAGTCTGCTGCTCAAATTTGGGCCGGGAGAAGAATAATTGAGTGTAAAGTTTATGTGAACTATAACGTTCGTGTTTTAAAAGATACAAACCTTGATGCACATGAAAAACTTAGGCAACAACCCTTTTATACTGGTGTACTTATTAATAAATGGGCAGATATTTTTAAGGAAGAATGGGAAGAATATTCCGCAACTTCAGGTCAAAAGAGTGAGAAAGGCTTCGTTTTGTTTCTTGTTAACAAAGGTAAACGGAGAGCTGAAGCATTAAATATGCTAACAAGTAGTATCATTAATAGTGTTCTTGAGGATAAAGAAAATAAAATAGGAGATTTTGTAGCTGAAAGTAATAGAGCAAAGGCCACGCCATTAACAATAAACCTGTTAAAACAGACGATTTTTAAGCTTTTTGTTTCTTCTCCTCCTTTAGAGATAGAAATTGATAAAAGTGATGCTTTAAGGGAGTATGAGAGGAAAAATATTCTTACTCTACTAAATACTTTAGTAGATGAAACGCTAATTAATAAATGGAATCCTGATAGGAATGACGGTGAACATAAAAAATCTGAACGCATTTATTCGGCAGGCTCAATGAAAGCATGGGTTACAATGTTACGTGATATTATTGCAGCAGTATTAAGATTATACGATGAAGAGGGTAGAAATAATATTTTTTTACGCCAAATTGATGAACAGACTTGGGGAATTATAAAAGGGCGGGTCAAAAAACTATTTGCTAATAAAATATGGACTGACCCATCTTCGGAAATAGATGTGCAACTGCGGGTGAATAATGAAAAGCATGTTAAGGGATTCTTTGAAAGTCATGGGCTGAAAGTAGAAAAACTAATAATTGGTGAATAATCTACCATGAGTTTATTTGACCTAAACTTTTATTCAGGTGATATACATGGGCAGGCAAGTTCTTCTTGGGTTGAATTTATTAAGACAATTGGTGCAGCAGGGTTTGGTATTGCAATAACTAAGGGTTTAGAGTATTTGAATGATAAAAAGAAAGTACGGAAGGCGGGCGAGACAATTATAAATGAAGTCTACTTACTTGAAGAACCTCTTGCTACCCAAATTGCATCTTTAAACGAGCTCGTACGCTTACTAAAGGAGAAAAAAATAAAAACCCCATTATTAGAATTAAATTTTAAGCTTGATACGAGTAGGATAAAGGGAATAAATCGGAATGATGTGATAAGAGCCTTTGAAAGAAGGATTGGGAAATCTAAAGATGCTATTGACAAAGCAAACAGCATTTATACTTCACTTGAGGTAATTACTTATAATATTTCACGGATGCAGGTTTTATTCGATGAGTTCTTAGAAAAAGGTGAGAATGAATTATTAAGATGTAAATCGAATACAGATAGGATAGTTCATAAATTAGCTGATTTATCGGTGCAATATGAACGACAACGTGGCAAAATAGATTCTGACTTATTTCTTAAAAAGGTACATGAACTGGTTAATGAACATCTAATAAAACCCAATAATGAAGGAAAGCAAGTTGATTTTCTTGATTTAAAAGACAATTTCTTCAAACCGCTTTCCGAGTTGTTGTATGAGCATCGACTCGATTTGCGGGCAGGAACATTAAGTGAGTTTACTTACCAATGTAAGGAGGGAATTAGAGAACTTCTTTATCTGAATATAGTAATGGCTTTTAAATTTGGTAAAATAGCAGAAAGTTTAAGTCAGCAAAAAAATAAGTTGCTTTCTTATGCTAATGACATTAGTAAGTTAAAGTATTGATAAAAACCTATGTGTTATGGCAAATCAACATCTTAAAGAACTAAAATTTGACAAGGATAGACTTGTATATAATTTTACTGTTACAGGGCCTAAGCCACAGATTTTAATTAAAAAGATAATCATTAATACGTTAAGTGGGCATGGCCCAAATATTGGGGTAGGTTTAACTCGGTTAAACCCCATGCTGCAAGTAACGTTTTTAAAAATTAGCGGGATATATATGGAGGCCCCAATTTCTTTTAATGCGTATCTATCATCTTATCACATGCAACCGGTCTTAGAGTTAGATATGCTTTTCCCACGTGAAAATAACTGGAGTGAAGATGAAATAAAAAACTTCGATTCTTGTACGTTTGAAATAACCTACACTCCACAGGTGGATTTACCCTTGAATATTTCTATTTATTACCTGGCACAAGACTTAAGATTAGTATAGAGTAGACCTATGGCAAGGGATTCGATTATAGATAAGTTAATTGACTTTCTGAACCAAAAGCAACCGTTTAAAGAAGAATGTGAGGTTCTTTACTTGATGGTCCAAATAAGGAAGATATTAGAACATGACAAAAGGTGGGGTAGGTACCAATTAATTAGTTATTATAGTAATTGGGTTGTACATCCAAAAAAGGAAAGCGGAAATGGTGCAATAAAACCAATAATTCAATCTCTATACAACAATATCAAAATAGGAATAGAGACTGGACAGTATAATACGAGCAATGACATTTTAAGCTTACTTTATTTATCGGGACTTCAAAAAGAACTCAATCAATTGTTCATTGCAATTGGTCTGCCGATTGACCTTTTAACAGAAGAAATGAAGTGGGCTGCATTTATAGATAAAATATTCCGCATACTATCAGAACAACCTATAATTAAGCCCATAAAAGGGGTGGTTGACAAGGTAGAATTAACATATATTGATAGTAGAAAAGTAAAGGGTGAAATTGTATTTAGCACTGACATAATTGACAAAAACGGTGAAAAGCATAAGCACTTCGTATTTTTTTATGCCCTATCGTAAGGTCAAACATATTTAACTAATCAGGAATAATGAGTAATAAGACTTTCAAGGATTTGACACAAAATGAATGTATTGAAGCATATAAAAGAATGGTTAACAATTCGGATATTAGATGGCGGTCTGCTGTATTGTTAGCTGCAAATAATGATTTTGGTGGGGCTATCCGAGACCACATTACAAGTATTGAGGAATTAGTGAAGGCGATGATTATCTATATGGATTCAAATGGCTTTGAGTTTAGAAAAGTGGATGGTATGGATAAGATTTTAACTAAAAGTCATAGTCTTCGTCATTTTATGGCTTATCTGATGTTCGTATTAAATGTATTTATTGAAGATATTAAAGCGTTTTATGAGAAAGTCAAGATGGACCCTACAATGATAAAGAAGCTTAATGGTAAAACCAAAAGAGGTAGAATGCAGATGCGAAAGTTCATGGGCCCTTATTTATTTAAAATGGTGTTAAAGTTAAAAGCAGAGTTCAAATGGTTTGAAAAAGTAGAATTATTGCGTCAAACTGGAACACATGTAGATTACTCCGATAAATTAATAACACCAGAGGATATATCAGTAAAAGACTATAAGCAGGTACTTATTCGTTTAGAGAATGTTCGTTTTGTAGGTAAAGAATTTTTAAAAACCTTCGGGTACGAAAATACCTATATGGAAAAAGAAATTGAAAAGCTTAAATCTGACTTTAAAACGAAGGGCTGGTACTATAATATGGGCCAAGCTTTGACCAACCCTAAGAATAGAAACCCATTTGAAGCTATTACGAAGGAGCTAATTAGTTTGGATATTGGCACAGACGAACAATTAAAGGAGCAATTGAGAGATGAGTCAATATTTGAGGGCATTAAGCAACGAACCAGCAAAAAGAAGAAAAGAAAATAGTAGTTACATGGAATCGCCCTGAAATTGGCCAGGACCTTCAATTTAAGCTTTTCGGCACACTAACTTAAATTAGCACCAGCGTGGCAAATTTGTTACTGCATTGTTACCCATAAAAACAAAAGCCCTATAAATATAGGGCTTTTACGTTTTCCTTAGTAGCGGGGGCTGGATTCGAACCAACGACTTTTGGGTTATGAGCCCAACGAGCTACCTCTGCTCTACCCCGCAATATTAATTTGCGGGTGCAAATATAAGCTATTTTTGTGCTTTAACTGTTAAACTTATGAACAAGTCGGGCTGGGTGAGTGTGGTGGGTAATCCAAATGTGGGCAAGTCTACTTTGGTAAATGCGCTGGTAGGTGAGAAGATGTCTATTGTTTCTCACAAACCGCAAACAACGCGTAAACGTGTTACTGCTATAGCCAACGGAGAAGGCTACCAGATGGTGTTCTCCGATACTCCCGGTGTTATAAAACCGCACTACAAAATGCACGAAGCCATGATGAAATTGGTGGGCGATGCATTTGAAGATGCAGATATAATCCTGGCTGTAATTGATGCTGCCGAAGAAGAAATACATCCTGATTTATTAAAGAAACTAAAATATGTAAAGCAGCCACTGGTCGTTGTTCTAAACAAAATAGATCTGCTTAAACAGGAAGAAGTAGCTAAAAAGCTGGAAGGATTAAAAAACTTAATTAGCTCGAAGGTGCTGTACGCTATATCAGCCAAAGATGGCTTTGGTGTTAAGGAATTGAAGCAAACTTTGATTGATAATCTTCCCGAAGGTGAGCCTTACTTTGAGACTGACCAGCTGTCTGACATGCCTGAACGTTTTTTTGCAGCTGAAATAATACGCGAGAAAATATTTTATAACTACCAGCAGGAAATACCCTATTCTGTTGAGGTTATTATAGAAGAGTTTAAAGAAACCGAAAAACTTACGCATATTCGCGCTGTAATTTATGTTAACCGCCACACCCAAAAGGGCATTATTATTGGCAAAGGCGGACTGGCATTGAAGAAGACAGCCACAGCAGCGCGTTTTGATATGGAGAAGTGGCTAAAAGCAAAAGTGTTTTTAGAAGTGCAGGTAAAGGTTAAAAAGGATTGGAGAGAGGATGAAAGACAACTTAAAAATTTCGGTTATTTATAAAGAATTATGTCACGTATTGTAGCAATAGTAGGCCGCCCCAATGTCGGCAAGTCAACCTTCTTTAACCGCCTTACGGGCAAACGCGAAGCCATTGAAGAGCCTACGGCAGGCGTTACGCGCGACAGGCATTATGGCAGGGTGGAGTGGAACGGTGAGCAGTTTACGCTTATTGATACGGGCGGTTATGTACATGGCTCCGAAGATATTTTTGAAGCCCAGATACGTACACAAGTAAAGCTGGCTATTGATGAGGCCGACCTGATTCTGTTCCTGGTAGATATTCTGGATGGCATAACCCCTTACGATAAAGCGGTAGCTGATATGCTGCGTAAGATGCAGGACTCGAAAAGGAAGGTTATACTGGTTGCCAATAAGGCCGATAACTTTAATGTGGAGCACATGGGCAATGAGTTTTATGCACTCGGCCTGGGAGATGTATATCCTGTATCGGCTGTAAGTGGTGCAGGTACCGGCGATTTGTTGGATACCATGATTAAAACCCTGGTCGCAAAACCGGATGAAATTCCGGATACCGATTTACCTAAAATAGCTGTGGTAGGTCGACCTAATGTGGGTAAGTCTTCGTTTATTAATGCCTTGTTTGATGTGGAAAGGCACATTGTTACCGATATTGCGGGAACTACGCGTGATGCGGTAGATTCTCGCTTTACACGCTTTGGCAACGATATAATGCTTATAGATACCGCCGGACTTCGTAAAAAGATGAAGGTAGGAGAGGATATTGAGTTTTACTCCGTTTTACGCACTGTAAAAGCCATAGAGCGTGCCGATGTGTGCCTGCTGGTAATTGATGCCACTCAGGGCTTCGAAGCGCAGGATATGAGTATATTTAGCTTGATAGTAAACAATCATAAAGGCTTGGTGGTTATTGTAAATAAATGGGATTTGGTTGAAAAGGATACCAAAACAACCGAGGCATACGTTAAGCTCATCCATAAAAAAATGGAGCCTTTTAACGATGTACCTGTTGTATTTACCTCAGTATTGGAAAAACAACGCCTCCTTAAAGTGCTCGATATTACAATGGGTGTGTATAATAACCGGGCAAAAAAAATACCTACATCTAAGCTTAATGAAATGCTATTGCCTATTATAGAAAATACTCCGCCACCTTCCTTAAAGGGCAAGTACGTTAAAATAAAATACATTACACAGCTGCCTATTGCGTATCCTGCATTTGCATTCTTCTGCAACCTGCCGCAATATGTACGCGAAGACTACAGGCGTTTTTTAGAAAACCAATTACGCGAGCAGTTCGACTTTAAAGGTGTTCCAGTGGAGATATATTTTAGGAAGAAGTAGGTAAGAGGATTTCTACAATCTCTTGTTTATAACCTCACTAATCACTATCCACTATCCACTAATCTAAGCGTAACTTTGCAGGATAATACAGCAATTTGCCTAACCGCCTTATAAACGAGAGCAGCCCTTATCTTTTGCAGCATGCGCATAACCCGGTAGACTGGTATGCCTGGGGTGATGAAGCATTTGATAAAGCAAAAAAAGAAAACAAACTTGTATTGGTTAGTATTGGCTATTCGGCCTGCCACTGGTGCCACGTAATGGAGCATGAATCGTTTGAAGATGCAGACGTAGCTAAAAAGATGAATGATAAGTATGTATGCATTAAGGTAGATAGAGAAGAAAGGCCGGATATCGATCACCTGTATATGGATGCGGTACAGTTAATATCGGGGAGAGGAGGATGGCCCTTAAACTGTTTCGCTTTGCCTGATGGAAGACCAGTGTACGGAGGTACTTATTTTCCAAAAGAACATTGGCTGCAGATTTTGCAGAATTTAAATAACCTTTATCACAACGAGCCCGGTAAAATAGCCGAGTTTGCCACAGAACTTGAAAATGGAATACTATCCATAACAAAGCTGCCTGATTTTAAACCTACCGAAAAAACCGTAGGTATAGATGAGATTGATGGAATGGTTAAAAAGATGCAACAGGGCTTTGATACCGCCTGGGGCGGACACGGCGGTGCCCCCAAATTCCCAATGCCTAATAACTATGCGTTTTTGCTCTATTATGCATATCTATTAAAGAATTCGAATAGGAAAGAAGAAGCCAAAGCATTAACCGATTATATCTACTTAACCCTTGATAAAATGGCTATGGGCGGCATATACGATGTGCTTGAAGGTGGCTTTGCTCGTTATTCCACTGATGTTTTTTGGAAGGCTCCGCATTTTGAAAAGATGCTGTATGATAATGGGCAGCTTATGTCTTTATATGCTGATGCTTACAAATGCAGTAGTAAAAAGCTTTACAAAGAAGTGGTGTATGGTATTTATAGTTTTGTGATTAACAGCCTTATGTCGCCCGAAGGTGGTTTTTACAGCGCTTTGGATGCCGATTCGGAGGGTAAGGAGGGTGAATACTATGTGTGGAAGAAAGAAGAACTTCAAATGCTTTTAGAGAATGATTTTGCCTTATTCGCCCAATACTATAGCATTCAGGATAATGATGTATGGGAGGATGAAAAGTTCATTCTATTCAGAAAACTAGATGATGATAGCTTTTGTAAAAAGAGTGGTTTGGGAATAGAAGAACTTGAAGCAAAGAAAAAAAATTGGAGTGATAAATTAACTCCGTATCGTAAAAAGAGAACCCCACCCGGGCTGGATGATAAGATACTTGCATCGTGGAATGGCCTTATGTTAAAGGGGCTTACAGATGCGTACATGGCCTTTGGCGATGTTTCATTCCTCGATTCAGCTTTAAAAAATGCCAATTTCATTTCTAAAAAATTCATTAAACAGGATGGCTCACTTAGGCGCAGCTACAAAAACGGAAAGGCTTCCATAGAAGCATTTCTCGAAGATTATGTGTTTGTAGCCGAAGCATTCCACAGCCTATACGAATGCACCTTTGATGAAAAATGGCTGAAAAAGGCTGAGCAACTTGTACAATACGCTTTCACGCATTTTTACGATAAAACCAAAAACGTGTTCTACTTTACAGCTGGTTATCATAAATCTATAATTAGCCGTAAAGCAGAAATGTCAGATAACGTAATACCGGCTTCTAATTCAGCTATGGCAAACTTGCTATTTAAGCTTGGACACAGTCTGGGTAAGGAAGAATACATCACTACCGCACAAGGTATGTTAATGGGGATAAAAGATAATATGCTCTCTTATCCTTATGGATACACTAATTGGGCCATACTTGCGTTACATAACTATTGTTCATTTAAGGAAGTAGCTATTGCAGGGAAAGGAATTTCAGGTTATCGCGATGCAATTAATAAGCAGTATTTGCCTAACAAGGTTATACTTGGAACTGAAGGCCAATCGATGCTTGAACTGCTTAAAGATAAATTTACAGGGGACAAAAGCTGTATTTTTGTTTGCGAAAACAAAACATGCCTTGCACCCGTATATTCACCAGAGGAAGCGATACAACTAATAGGACACGTAAAATGAAACGGAGTACGGTTTTAATTATCTTTTTCTTTTCTTTCATAGGCTTAGTTCAAGCTCAGCTGGCAGCTTTTCAGGATGAAAGCGACATTATTACTCCAACTTTCCGTTACGATATCATCCATATGAAGAAGGTAGCTTCTATTACCATTCATGAAGAGCAAAAGCCTGATGGTAAACGCATTTATGATGATGGAGTTATGCAGTACTATCGCTTCGATTCTCTTGCCAGGCTTGCCGAATCGTATTATACCATTAAGGAGAATAACGATAATTGGGATACCATACGTGCACACTTTTATTACGATAAAAGGGGCAACCTGGTGACCAAACGCACCAACGAAGGCTCCTTTTTTGATACTTGGTATTATGTTTGGAATAAAGAGAATATGCTAGTAAAAGAAGCTCACGTACATGAATCCTCGGGTCCGGGCAATGGCCCCGATTTTAAAATAGGCACACAAAAAATGATTTCCTGCGACAGTTTTGCCTATAATATTTACCCAAAGCAGATACAAAGATTTGGCTTCAACGAACAAAACACACAGTACGAAAAGGTAATAACCCAGTTTGATGATGCCAAACGCATGACCAGCCGCTATTCTCACTTTCTGGTAGGATGGCTTTTTTCGCAGGTCGATTTAAAATACGATTCCGTAAACAGGCTTAAAGAATATGTATATGCTGCCAACCTAAGCGGCGAAGTGCATAAAACCGTTCATCTTATTTATGATAAATATGGCAATATACTTACAGAAAAGGTGTACGCAGGCGATAAGCAACAACATGAGATAGAATATCTTTACGATAACAGTACGGGCCTTATTTCTGATGAAATTGACAGGGATTATGATAAAGCCAACATAAGCATTTATAAGTTCAGCTACACCTTTCTGGATGTAGACGATATGCCGCCATCAACAAACTAGTGTTCCTGTTTTTGCTTTTTTCTTACATTCGGTTCGTAAACACAACCTAATTATGAAAAAACTTTCCTTTGCGTCAGCTATTTTATTGCTTGCTTCTTGCACCCAACAATCTAATAAAACTTCAAAGTGGGTTTATCCAAACGCTCGTAAGGTAGATACCGTAACCAATTACTTTGGTGTAAAAGTGGCTGATCCATATAGGTGGATGGAAAATGACACAGCCAAAGAAAGAGATGAATGGATAAAAGCAGAAAACGCCTTGACTCAGGATTACCTATCAAAAATACCCTTTCGTGATGCGGTAAAGGCACGCCTTACCAAGTTATATAACTATAGCAAATGCAGTATCCCATATAAAAAAGGCAATTATTATTTCTTTTCGAAGAACGAGGGTATGCAAAACCAAAGTGTATGGTATGTACAGGAGGGGCTAAATGGCACGCCGCGAATACTGCTTGATCCTAATAAGCTATCATCTGATGGTACAACGGCAGTAGCTGAAACAGGTGTTTCTAAGGATTGTAAATACTTTGCCTACGGCATAAGCAAAGCCGGGTCGGACTGGAATGAGTTTTATGTGATAGATATAACAACCGGAAAACAATTGAACGATGAGCTAAACAACATTAAGTTTTCAGGAATTGCCTGGTGGAAAAACGGTTTCTTTTATACCTGTTACGATATTACAGGAACAGATAAAAGCCTGACAGAAAAAAATGAATTTGCTAAAATATATTATCACCATTTAGGCGCATCTCAAAGCCATGATAGTCTTGTGTTTGAGGATAAACAACATCCCTTAAGAACAACCGGTGCACAGGTAACAGATGATGAAAGATACCTTATCCTGTATCAAAACGAAGCAGGTGATAACAATACCCTGGCCGTAAAAGATCTTACCAAAAAGGATTCCAGGTTGATAAACCTTGTACCTAACTTTAATAGCGTGTATAGTGTAACGGATGATATTGATAATTCCTTACTGGTATACACCAACCACAATGCCCCTAATTACAAGCTAATGCGTGTAAATTTAGATAAGCCTGATACCAATTCCTGGCAAGCTGTATTGCCCGAAAAGCCCGAATTACTGGAAAGTGTAGTGCTTTGCAACAACAAGATAATAGCGAACTATTTAAAGGATGTAAGTTCTAAGGCAACAATGTATGATATGAGCGGCAAACAATTGAATGATATTGAGCTTCCGGGTCTTGGTATTGCCTCCTTTGGCAGCAGCAAAGGAGATGATATTGCTTTTTATTCATTTACAAATTATACTACACCTTTGTGCATTTATACGTACGATCCGGCCAAGAATACATCGGGCAGTTTCTTTAAAACTAATGCAGACTTTAAAACGGACGATTACGAAACCAAGCAGGTGTTTTATCCAAGTAAAGACGGCACTAAAATACCCATGTATATAGTGTATAAAAAGGGTTTGAAGATGGATGGTAATAACCCTTGCTTTTTGTATGCTTACGGAGGCTTTGATATCAGCATATTACCTGCTTTTTCATCCAACGCCGCCTTCTTTATAGAAAATGGAGGAGTGTATGCAGTACCCAATTTAAGGGGTGGGGGAGAATATGGAGAAAAATGGCATGAAGCAGGAACCAAACTGCACAAGCAAAATGTATTCGATGATTTTATAACTGCGGCCCAATACCTTATAGATAACAAGTACACATGCCATGATAAACTGGCTATCCACGGCCGTTCCAATGGCGGATTGCTTGTGGGAGCCACCATGACCGAAAGGCCTGACCTTGCCAAAGTTGCTATACCAAGCGTGGGTGTAATGGATATGTTGCGTTATCATAAGTTTACCATTGGCTGGTCGTGGGCGGCAGATTATGGCACAAGCGACGATTCCGTACAGTTCCATAACCTTATTAAGTTTTCGCCCCTGCACAATGTAAAAGATGTGGCATACCCTGCTACATTGGTTACCACTGCCGATCACGACGATAGGGTAGTGCCGGCACATTCTTTAAAGTTTATTGCAACCTTACAAGAACATCAAAAAGGCGATGAACCTGTACTTGTTAGGATAGACCACAATGCGGGCCATGGAGCAGGCAAACCCGTTTCTAAATTAATTGAGGAGTGGACAGATATCTGGAGCTTTGTAATGTACAACCTTGGAATGGACTACAAGGGCTGATTACTTTTCCGAGGTAATCTTCTTTTCAATTGTAAGTTCCACCGGGGTCTCAGCAGTAAGGTCAGAATATTTTGAAAGTTGATCTGCTACGTATTTATCCCATCTTTGTTGGGCGCTGTCGTTGGCTCCCATTTTGGTTTCTTCATCATACTTAGCCGATTCTTCCAAAAACTCTTTGTTGGCTTGCTTATTTATCTTTTGGGCTATCATATAAAATTTGCCAATTGTTTTATAGGTAGAGTCGGGAAGTTGTTTTCTTTCCATCCTGGCATGTACTTCCGCAAGATCAAAACGTAATTGTTCATGATGCAGGGCCTCGTCTGTTTGTCCATCGGCATCAGGCTTTCCCGAGTTCTCTTTGTTAAATTCAGCATACACATTCGCTATCATGGTATTGTCATCCTTCTGTTCAGGCTTAATCTCTATGCCAATAGCACTGTGTGTTTTATGTTTTGGTGATTTCTGGTCTTTTTTAAAATCCTTCCAGTTAATTTGTTTTACGTCGCTCCATTGCACTACATCGCTGCCACCAAGCATGGTGCCATAGGGGAAAAGGATGCAAACTACAAACAGAGCTGCTAATAAGTATACTTTTTTCATAAATGTAATCTTTAGGGTTATCCCTGTTTAGTCTAACGACTGTGCAGGGCTTGATGCAAGGGTGATGATTTGCTTGTACTCGTCTGGTGTAATATCGCTAAAGAAGTAATCGATAGGATTTATCTTTTCCCCGTTCTTAATAACTTCATAATGTACGTGGTCGCCTGTACATTGGCCGGTGCAACCCACATAACCAATAACTTGTCCTCGTTTTACTTTTTCGCCGGCGGTTACTGCCATCCTGCTCATGTGTCCATAAAGGGTTTCGTATCCAAAACCATGGTTTATTACCACGTGGTTGCCATATCCTTGTTCCGAATCATCTGCTTTTTCAACAATACCATCGCCTGTAGCATAAATAGGGGTGCCTTCGGCAGCGGCAAAATCTATACCCGTGTGAAATCTTTCGGTTTTAAATATCGGGTGAATCCTCCATCCAAAGCCTGATATAATACATTTAAGGGATTTGTTATCTATTGGCTGAATAGCAGGGATAGATGCCAACATCTTTTCTTTATTCTGTGCCAGGCGCTCTATTTCATCATATGATTTACTCTGCACATAAATCTTCTTTATAAGCTGATCCATTTTGCTGCTTGCGTCAACCATCAGGTCAGAGTTAGTGTATCCTTCTAAATCTTTATAACGATCGGTACCACCAAATCCTGCATCGCGCACGGTATTTGGTATAGGTTGGGCATCAAGTACTACCCTGTATATATCATTATCACGCGATTGCATGTTTTTTAATACTTCAGATACCTGCGTCATTTTACCGTTAAGCAGGTCGTATTGCAGTTGTAGTTCGGTTATTTCGCGTTTCAGCTTCTTTTCTTTAGGGGAATCGATAACACTAAAACCAATAACCAGCACTATAAAGGAGAAGAACACGCTTGTAAGCACATACGATAATACCTTAAGGGCCTTATCGCGAAAGCGGCTGTGTAGCTTTTCGTAAGTAAGTGTTTTGGTATTAAAAATATACTTGTTTGCCATTCCTTAAAAAATAGATATACTTTTGAGCAGATTTTATAAGCGACAAATTTAAGAAAAATATATTGCAAAAATAAGCCTTTATGAATTCTGCTGAAATACGAAAAAAATTCCTCGAATTCTTTCAATCCAAAGAGCATTTGATAGTGCCCTCAGCGCCAATTGTTATTAAGGACGACCCCACGCTTATGTTTACCAATGCGGGGATGAACCAGTTTAAAGAGTTTTTCCTGGGGCATGGAACACCAAAAAGCAAACGCATTGCCGATACACAAAAATGCCTCCGTGTTTCGGGTAAGCATAATGATTTAGAAGAGGTTGGGGTAGATACCTATCACCACACTATGTTCGAAATGTTGGGCAACTGGTCGTTTGGCGATTATTTTAAAAAAGATGCCATTGCATGGGCATGGGAGTTGCTTACTGAAGTATACAAGATAGATAAGGACAGGTTATATGTTACAGTGTTTGAAGGAGATAAAGCCGAAAACCTTCAATTTGATGAAGAGGCTCATAAATACTGGCTTACCTACGTACCTAAAGAAAAAATTGTAACCGGTAAAAAGAAAGATAATTTTTGGGAAATGGGTGAAACAGGGCCTTGCGGGCCTTGTTCAGAAATACATGTGGATGTTCGCGATGATGAAGAACGTAAAAAAGTAAATGGACGCAGCCTTGTAAATACAGGCCATCCGCAAGTGGTAGAAATATGGAACCTGGTGTTTATGGAATTTAACCGCAAAGCGGATAGTAGTCTGGAAAAACTCCCTGCACAGCACGTAGATACAGGTATGGGCTTTGAACGCCTATGCATGGTTTTACAAGGTAAAAAATCGAATTACGATACAGACGTATTTGGGCCACTTATTAAAGAAATAGAAAAGCTATCCGGTAAAAAATATAAACCGGAAGATACCAAAGGCGAACAGGAAAAGATAAACATTGCCATACGTGTTATATGCGATCACATCAGGGCCATATCTTTTACTATTGCTGATGGACAAGTGCCTTCCAATACTGGTGCAGGTTATGTTATACGCCGTATTTTGCGCAGGGGCGTAAGGTATGGGTATCAATCATTGGGCTTAAAAGAACCTTTCCTATACCATTTGGTAGATGTACTTGCAAAACAAATGGGTGAGCAATTTCCTGAATTGGTGAAGCAAGATAAGTTGGTTAAAAAGGTTATACAGGAAGAAGAAATTGCCTTTATGCGCACGCTGGAACAGGGCTTAAAGCGCCTTGAAGGTATTTGTGATGATGTAGTAATGAATAAGAAGAAAATATTGCCGGGAGAACAGGTGTTTGAATTGTACGACACTTTTGGTTTTCCGGCCGACCTTACTGCGCTTATTGCAAAGAGCTATGACCTTAGCATTGATGAAAAAGGGTTCCAGGCTGCGTTGGAAAAGCAACGCGACCGCTCACGTAAAGCCACAACCGTTGATACACAAGATTGGGTGGTAGTGAAAGATGCAGCGGATGTTACATTTACAGGATATGAAAAGTTGGTTGAAAAATCGCACATTTTAAAATACCGCAAAACAAAAGTAAAGGGTAAAGATTTATACCAACTGGTATTAGATAAAACACCTTTTTATGCGGAGAGTGGCGGGCAAGTGGGTGATACAGGATTTTTAGAAGCTGATGGAAGCCGTATTAGGATAATTGACACACAAAAGGAGAACAACCTTATTATACATATTGTAGAAGAGTTGCCTGTTAAAACTGACGCTGCTTTTACAGCTATTGTAGACCCACAAAAAAGAATATTAACTGCCGATAACCATTCTGCTACACACTTGCTGCATGCTGCATTACGCAAGGTGTTGGGTAAGCATGTAGAACAAAGGGGTTCGTTGGTTCATCCCGATTATTTGCGTTTCGATTTTTCACACTTTTCTAAAATAACTGATGAAGAATTAAAGGAAATTGAGACCATCGTAAATCAAAAAATACGCGAAAACATTACCTGCGAAACAAAAGTAATGCCCATTGAGGAAGCTAAAAAACTGGGTGCTATGGCTTTGTTTGGCGAAAAATATGGCGATACGGTGCGCGTAGTTACGATGGATAAAAACTATTCTATTGAATTATGCGGTGGCACACATGTTAAAGCAACAGGGCAAATAGGGTATTTTAAAGTATTATCCGAAAGCGCTGTATCTGCTGGTATTAGGCGTATTGAAGCAGTTACCGCATTAAAGGCAGAAGAATACATTAGTGAACAACTAGAAACATTACGACAAGCTGCGGAAGTTCTTAAATCGCCAAAAAATATATTAAAAGGCATACACGACCTGCATGCCCAGGCTGCAGAACTTACCAAACAGGTTGAGAAGCTTTCGAGAGAACAGGGCCAGCGCGTTAAAGCCGACCTAATTGAAAAAAAACAACAGATAACTGATGTGTCGGTTATTTGGGAAAAGATTGATGTACTCTCTGCCGATGTGGTAAAAGATATTTGCTTTCAATTGAAAAGTGAAATACCTAATCTCTTCCTTATTTTAGGTGCCGAAATAAATGGTAAAGCCAATTTGTTCCTTGCCTTGTCTGATAAGCTTGTAAAAGAAAAGAACTGGAACGCTTCAACCCTTATACGAGAATTTAGTAAAGAAATTCAGGGTGGAGGTGGAGGCCAGGCCTTTTATGCAACGGCAGGCGGAACAAATATTGCCGGAATAGAAGTGGCCTTGGCAAAAGCCAAAACCTGGGTAGAACAAAATAAATAGGATTAGGATTTATACCCTGATGCCAATCATCAGTACGTCGTCTACCTGCTCAAGCATGCCTTTCCACTCTTCAAAAGTATTGTGAAGAATATCACCCTGTTCTTTAAGTGAAGAAGTTGCGAACTCGAGTATTTTGGTCTGTATTTGGCGGTATTTAAATTTTTTGCCTTTATCGCCACCAAACTGATCTGCATAACCATCGCTAAACAAATATATGGTGTCTCCCTTGTTCAGTTTTACATGGTGGGTGGTAAAAGGTTTTACCTTATCGTATATTCCAATGGGTTGCTTATCGGGCCTTATTTCTTTTAATTCATTATCCTGTAAATACCAAAGTGGATTATTGGCACCGCTCCATTTCATTTCGCGGGTTTTTACGTTCAAGCTGCAAAGTGATATATCCATACCATCTTTTACATCGCTGCCCGCACGATCGAAGGTTTCTACCACCAGTTCTCTTACTTTATCAAGTATTTCGCCGGGTTCTCTTAAATCAAATTCTTTAACGGCACTATTTAACGCATTAGAGCATACAACGCTAACCATAGCCCCCGGAACGCCATGGCCCGTACAATCAGCAGCAGCCAGCAATATTTCGTCGCCCATTTTCTCCATCCAGTAAAAGTCTCCGGCCACAATGGCTTTAGGCTTATACAAAATAAATGAATCGGGTAGGTGCTGTTCTATAAGCCCTACAGGCGGTAAAATAGCATCCTGCAGCCGCTTGGCATAGGTAATAGAATCTATAATTTCTTTATTCTTTTCATCTACCAAAGCCTTTTGCTGTTCCGCAAATGTTCTTTGTTGCTCTACTTCAAATTTTTGCTGGGTGATAATTACCGTCTTCTTTTTACTTTGCTGTAAGCCTCTATAGATAAGTCCGCTAAACAGCAATACAAGGAAAATTCCACCCGTAAGCGCATAACGTATAGTTTTTTGTCTCTTTAATTCGGCTTCGTTTTTATCAGCTTCTGCCTTAAGCACAGCTGTAGTTTTTTCTTCCTCCGATTTCAGTTGGTCTTCTTTCGATTTATATTCTACTGTAGAAAATCTTTTTATTTCTTCTACATTGCTTATACTGTCTTTCATCTTAACGAACAACTCGTTCATAAGCAAAGCTGTTTTAAAGTCGCCAAGCTGTTTGTTTGCCTGCGAAAGAAGCTTTGCTGCATTTTGAATACCTGCCGGTTCGTTACTTACTTGTGCAGCTTTCAAGCTCTCGGTAGCATATTCTTTTGCCTTTTGCACATCGTTATTTTTTACATAAATTTCACCTAAACCATACAAGCACTTTGCAATCATGTGGTTGGCTTTATTGGCACGGGCTATGTCTAACGATTTTTGGTAATATTCCAATGCTTCTTTATCATCCTGCAACACGCTATACACCTTGCCCATATTATAATATGCCGAGGAAAGATTATTGTCGTCCTGTATTTTTTGAGCCAGGGTTATAGCTTGATTATAATAATTAAGCGCTTCGGTTATATTACCTTGCTCACGATATACCTCGCCAATAAGGTTAAGGCTTGTATTATACAGGGTTTTGTCAGCCGTTTTTTGAGCTATAGACATACCCAATTTGTAGGAATTTAGAGCGTTGGCATAGTCCTTTTCCTGACTGTATATATTACCCATACCAACATAAGAATATGCAAGGTCTCCGTCATCTCCCTGTTCCTTTTCAATTCTGATTGCCTGGTTATGGTATTCAAGCGCCTTTACAAAATCAGCTTCCAACGTATATATTGTTGCCAGTGATGCAAGACATGCGGCTATTCCCGACTGGTCGTTTATCTCTTTAGCAATGTCTATAGATTGATTAAAGTAATCCATAGCCTTAATGTTATCGGCTTGTTGTTGGTAAACAGTGCCAATATCATACAGGCATTCGCCAATTCTTTGCTTTTCGCCTGCGGCTTTCGCCATAGTAAGGCATTGATTATAGTAATATAGGGCGGTTGGATAGACAGCTTGGAGCCTGTATACATCGCCAACAGATTGAAGACATTCGCGCACCCTTTCAGTATCGGCTATTTCGTAAGCTGACTGTATGGCACGGTTAAAATAACCAAGGGCATCGAAATAGTTATACATGTAACGGTCAGTTTCACCAATCCGGTACAGGCAATCTGCCGAAAGTTTGGCATCGTTTATAGAATCGCCGATGGTAAGCGCCTTGTTAAATTTATCCAACGCCTGTTCATAGTTCGATTCAAAGTAATCGACAAGGCCAAACCGGTATATCAGTTTGCCCTTCATTTTTTCGCTACCTATCTTGGTGGCAAGTGTCAATGCTTTGCCATAACAAGCTTTTGCAGAATCGTATTTGCTGTCTTCTACAAACTGAAGGCCTTTTTGCTCAAATCCATATATTACTCCCATTGGGTAATTTATAGCTTTCGAATGCTTAATAAGTTCGTCGCCAATTGCGTAAACAGACTCATCTGTAAGTGAGTCGCCCAGTATTGCAAGTGTATTTATAGCTTGAGTGTCGCTGCTTGTTAATAAAATTTTCCTTTTTAAGACTAAAATAGTAGGCAAGGATTTGGTACTGTCGTTAAGCAAACTATCCACTTTTTCATTCCATTGAAATGAAGTATGGCTTACAAGCCTTTTGTTTTCATGCTTTTGAGAGCACGAAAAGATAAAACTTGACAGCAGGATAGCAAAAACAAGACGTAACTTATCCAACATAATGGAGCAAAGTAAGGAAAAAAATCTGAATTGATTCAGATTTAACATTAACATGGTGGGAAATACTACCTTCGCAATGAAAAACTCATTTATTCCATTACAATGAAAAAAATATATAATATACTGGCCTACATGTCCTTAGCTACGCTTGTTACATCCTGCATGAGCATGCAAAGTAAGTCGTATGTAGTACTAAACCCCGATATGTCGGGTAAGTGCACCTATGATATAAAAATGGGCAAGGATATGGCAGGTATTATGACCATGCCAAAAGGCGCTGATATGTTTTCTGGTATGGGGCTTATGGGAAAAGCAAGCAAAAAAACAGGCCCGCAGGATGCCGCTTTAGCATTGGCAAGCAAGCTATTGTCATCGGGCAATGTGGATGCCTGGAAGGATGTGCAATTTGGGTATACTACTAAAGACACAGTGTTTTTTAAGGGTACAGCCTATTTTAAGGACATTTCTAAAATGGCCGTATCTATGCTCGACTCATCAATGCGGATATATAAAAACAGCGATGGTAATACCGTGCTTGAAATGATGGATTCGAAACCTAAAAAAGATAGTACTCTGGCCTGGAAAAATCATTCATACGATTCTATCACAAGCAGCGTTTATAAAGACCTTGGCCTTTCGGATATGATGCACTATTACATTGCAAGCCTGGTTAAGGGCCTTTATGTAAGCGCAACCTATCAATTACCGGGTAAAATAGTTAGCTCTTCGAATTTTGTGAAAAAGAATGATAATACGGTAAGTGTTACACTTACTGGCAGCGATGTGATAAAATTACTGGACAGTATGTCGACTAATACTGATATTATTGGAAATATGTATAGTAAATACATGCCTAATATGGGCTTAGGAGCAAGCAATCCTTTAACTCCGGCAAATGATGATAATGGAGCCTATAAGGTCGATAAGATTTTATATGGTGAAAATAAACCTGTACAGGTAGTATATAAAAGTTCGGGCAAAATGGCGTTTGATTATGATAAGGAAGTTGCAGAAGCAAAAACGTATTATGCCAAATTCAGAAGAACATCGGGAATAGAACAGTACGATTCTGTTTTGGCTGCAGCAAAAAAGCAGGAAGAAGAGGACGCACAAAGAGAAAAGGGCACGCTTGTGCTTACTGCGGCTGATTCTGCTAATGGCAAAGAACATTTAAGAACCCTTGTCGCATCGCAATTATATGGCGATTATATAAATTTTACAGGCATGCTTTCTAAGCCTGTGAGTACCTCATCGGTTAAAGTGCAAATTACGAAAGCCACTACTGATAACGGCATGAATATAACCGACAGTATAAATAAAAAGAATAATTATTACGACTACGATTCGGCTTCTATTGAAAACGCTAATGTGATTTTTGGATATCTGTCTCCTTCCAATTATAATTATGATGTAAGTGATACAGCTACTACTACTGCACAAAACGATAAATTAACTTTTAGCATGTCTGCTGCGTTGCCCGAAGGTGCAAAATACATAAATATAGATGGTATGGTTGAGATTGAGGAAGTATCCGGAAGCGTAGACATACCTTTTAAAATTATAAACCTGTATATTAAAAAAGATGGCACAGGATTGAGCAAGTGGAAGTAATACTACACCCTTATCCCGATAATTAAAACATCATCAACCTGTTCCAGCGAGCCTTTCCACTCGGCAAGTGTTGCTTCTAATATTTGCTTTTGTTCTGACATTGACTGATGGCTAACAGCTAATATCTTTTCCTGTAATTGCTTATACTTAAATTTTTTTCCTTTCGGGCCTCCAAATTGGTCAGCGTAGCCATCTGTAAATAAGTATAATGTATCACCTTTCTTAAGCTTTATAGTATGTGTAGTAAAAGGCTTAGTTATTTCGTAATTACCTATAGGTTGTTTATCCGGATTTATTTCCTTCATTACATTATCCTGAACATACCACAACGGATTATTCGCCCCCGCCCATTGCAACTTAATCCCTCCTTCCGATGGAGTGAGGGAGGCTAAGGACACATCCATACCGTCGTTTACTTCGCTTTCCGATTTTTCGAACGTTTCAATAAGTAGTTCTCTTGTTTTATCCAGCACTTTTCCGGGCTCAGTTATATGAAACTCTTTTACAGCACTGTTTAACGCGGTTGAGCATACAACACTAACCATGGCGCCTGGCACACCATGGCCGGTGCTATCGCAAGCGGCTATAAGTATTGCATCGTTCGATTTTTCCAGCCAATAAAAGTCTCCCGCCACAATGTCTTTTGGCTTATATAATACAAACGATTCGGGTAAATATTTTTTTACTGTGTTTAAAGGTGGCAATATAGCATCCTGTAAGCGCTTTGCATAGGTTATAGAATCCAGAACATCCTTGTTTTTTTGTTCAACCAGCAATTTTTGATCTTCAATTATTAGCTTTTGTTTGCGTGTTATCCGTAACGAACGGAATACTAATACTGCAATTATAACTGTGAAAACAGCGACAAGGAGCGCTAGTAGTGCAGCTATTCTTTCCCGCTTGCTTTCTGCCTGTGCAATTAGTTGCTTTCTTTCTTGATCGGCTTTCAACTCGGCATCCTTTTTATCGTATTCATACTGGAATTCTTTTTGTACTTCCTGTTTTTGCATGTCCCTGCTATTCACACTGTCGTGCATAGCTACATATAATATGTGCATCGCCAAAGCATTGCCATAATCGTTGGTTTGCTTAGCTACTTTGCACGCCAGTTCGGCCGCATTAGCAATATTTTGAAGGCTATTTGCCGCTTTAGCCGAAGCCAGGCTTTGTACAGCATATTCCTTGGCTTTAGCATATTCCTTTTCTTTAAAATATAATTCGCCTAAGCCAAGATCGGTTTGGGCTTCGTAGTTTTTATCTCCCAAATCTTTAGCCATATCAATAGCCTGATTGTAATAATCAAGGGCTTGTGCGTAATCGCTTTTTGCCATATAAACGCCAGCTAATGCTGAAAGCAGGAAGGAGATGTAATTTTTGCTGCTTATTTTTTTACTAAGCTCCATTGCCTCGGTATAATTCTTAAGGGCATTATCATATTTGCCATTCTCCATGTAGGTATCGCCCATAATAGAAAGGCAGAAAATCATATCGCTCTTATCTCCAATTTCTTTTGCCAGCGGAATTGCTTTGTTAAAATAGAGCATAGCATTTACAGTATCGTGTTGCAAATGGTAAACGTCACCTATAACCGAATAGCAGCCTGCCAGGCGCAGTTTACTACGTAATTGTTTTGCAAGGTCAAGGGCACGGGTATAGTATTGCAATGCCGTTACATAATTATTTTGCAGGCGATATACATCACCCATCGATTCTAGTGTAAAAGCAAGTTGAGACCTTAATCTGATACTATCGGCAAGTTTTACAGATTGATTGTAATAAACCAGAGCTGTATCGTATTGGTTTTTGTGCCTGTAAATATCACCTATAACAGTTCTGCAAACGGCCATACGGTAAATGTCTCCCGTTTTTAAGGCTATGGAATCGGCTATGTGGTAATAGGCGAAAGCCTTTTTATAATCGCTTTGTATCCTGCATATTTCTCCTTTAAAAAAGATAGCCGTTGCTATAAGTTTCTGTTCTTTGTTTTTTTCTGCCATTGCAAGGCCTCTCTCTAAATTAGCAGTAGAAGAATCAAACTTATCCCTTTTAAAATAATATATCCCTCTGCGGCAAATTGCATCGGTTATGCCGTATTTGTAGTCCAGTTTTTGAGATTGTCTTAAAGTTTCATCCGTAAATGCCAGCCCATATTTGTCGTACATCTGGGCAAGTTCATTCAGGATATTGATTAAAGCGGTATCGTAGTTGGCCTTAATTGCTTCCTGTTTTAAAGAATCTACCACATAATTTACCTGTGTAGTATCGTGTAAAAGGCTGTCTACTTTAGGGCCGAAGCTAAAAGAAATATGATTTTGCTGCTTTTCTATCCTTGAACAGGAAAATGCAACGAGGGCTAAAAAAAATAATACTATGTGCCTAAGGCAAAACTTCATTTATCAGGGATTAGGAACAAATGTACTTAAACCAATAAATATAATAGGGAGTAATGGGCTTATCTTTAATACTATCCTTTATGACAGCTATTGTAAAAGTAATTGTACTTTGCTTGCTTTGTACTAAATAAATGGATATGAATATTTTATGTATAGCATCCCTCTTAGTTGGTCTCTGGTGTATTATTAATGGAATATTGCACGATATTTTTGTGCTTAGGTCAGACTACGGTAAAAAGTACGATCGCGAACTGTTGCGCCTTTTAATGGATGGGCATGTATTAATTACCTGCGGAGCCATACAGGCATTCTGTTTTTTTGGATTCAAGCATAATGCGCATTGGGCTTATGTTATGGCTGGAATAGCTTCAGTAAGCCTGTTGGTTTATTGTGCCATGATATGGCCATTCCTAAAATCGGTAATGACAATTTTACTGAATGCAGCATTGCTGGGAATACTGGTCGAACATTTAATAAGGTAGAAGAGAATGCCTTTAAGGCATAAACTTTACAAACGTATCTCCTCTAAGGCCCAAACGTAAAGTTTCCAAAGGAATAACATCATCGGTACCTATGTTACCCAAGTTGGCATTGGGCCCCAATAGATCTATAAACCATGCCTGCTGAGTTTTTTTAGGGGCTTCCCACATTATTTTTTCTCCCGGAACTTTGTTTAATATTCTATTAATAAGGGCTGTGTGTGCATTGCCATTGGCTCTGTAAATACCTACGGTTCCACTTTCTCTCGATTCCGCTATTACTTTCCAGGCTCCCGCTTCAATTTCCTTGCTCATCATCGATGTCCACTTGTTAGGGTGTATTATAACCCCTGCTTCCTTTGAACCTACTTCTGATAAAACGGTATAATCTTTAGATAATTTACGTATCAGTTCGCACTTTTCGTCGTGTTCCAGTTGTATAGATCCATCCGAAACCTCTACATATTCCATTTTAAACTTATCCATGTAGCGGCGGTAGTCATCAAACATATCCCTTACCAAAAAGGCTTCAAATAAGGTACCTCCGAAGTAGGTTTTAATGTCTGCATCTTTATATAACTGAAGCTTTTTAGCTAAGTCTTTTGTTAGAAGTGATGTACCAAAACCGAGTTTAATTATATCAGTATAGTCGGCACACATACTTACCAGGTCCAGCGCTTGCCTAAGGCTAAGCCCTTTATCCATAACCATGGTAAGTCCGTTTTTACGGGGTTTCTTCGTCCTCTCTGGTAAATCGGGCAGTATAAAGTTCATTTCTTTCATCAGCATATTCTATCTACGGACAAAAATACTAAAATAATCAGGGTAACATAAGCGTTAATAACTTATCCATTATTCAATTATCAAATAAACTATTTTTGTCGCCCTTTATTAAAAGAGTATATGAGCTTAATCAAATCAATATCAGGAATTAGGGGAACTATTGGCGGCAATAATGATGATGGGCTAACCCCTTCAGAAATAGTTAAATTTACTTCTGCTTTCGGCACCTGGGTTAAAAGAAACTCTAAAGCTGGCGATAAAAAGACTCTGAAAATTGTAATAGGACGCGATGCACGTATTTCGGGCGAATTGGTTAAAAATATAGTTACAGGTACCTTACAGGCCTTAGGTATAGATGTTATAGACCTTGGCCTTGCCACCACACCCACAGTTGAAATGGCCGTTACTATGGAAAAAGCGGATGCCGGTATAATCATTACAGCAAGCCATAACCCAAAAAACTGGAATGCATTAAAACTGCTTAACTCAAAAGGCGAATTTATATCAGAGGCTGCCGGTAAGGAAGTGCTTACCCTAGCCGAAAACAAGGATTTTCAATATGCGCAGGTAAGTAACCTGGGGCATGTTAGTCAAAACCCTAATTATTTGCAGGAACATATAGACCATATCTTGGCTCTGCCCTTAGTAGATGTAAAAGCCATTAAGGCAAAAAAATTTAAGATAGTCCTCGATGCAGTTAATTCTGTTGGGGGAATTGTAGTGCCTCAACTACTTGAACAGCTTGGCGTAGAAGAAATAACACCTATTTTTTGCGAGCCCACAGGCAATTTTGGGCACGAAGCTGAACCTTTACCCGAAAACCTAACTGAATTATCTAAAACCGTACTAAAGAAAAAAGCCCACTTAGGCTTTGCTGTAGATCCGGATGTGGACCGCCTTGCCATTGTGTGCGATGATGGTGAAATGTTTGGAGAAGAATACACACTTGTTGCCGTAGCTGACTATGTGCTTAAAAACAAAAAAGGAAATACGGTTTCTAACCTTTCATCTACCCGTGCGTTGCGTGATGTTACTAAAAAGGCAGGATGCGAATATTTTGCATCGGCGGTAGGAGAGGTTAATGTAGTAGAAGCCATGAAAAAGAATAATGCCGTTATTGGAGGAGAAGGTAACGGAGGAATCATTTACCCGGAACTGCATTATGGCCGCGATGCACTGGTAGGTATTGCCCTGTTTCTTACACACCTTGCTAAATATGGCAAAAGCTGTTCTATGTTAAGGTCTACTTATCCTAACTATTACATATCTAAAAATAAGATAGAACTGCAGCCGGACCTTGATTTAGATAGCGTACTTGCCAGCATAAAGGAGAAATATAAAAACTATCCGTGCAATACTATAGATGGTATTAAAATAGAATTTGATAATGAGTGGGTGCACCTGCGTAAGTCAAATACAGAGCCGATTATCAGGATTATTGCCGAGAGCGACCACCAGACTACAGCAGATAACCTTGCAAAAAAAATAATGAAGGATATTGGCGAGTTTATGAATGCCAAAAAAGTAGCTGGCGGTAACTAATGGCGAATACCCTGTTTAGGGTAATACTTGTTCCTGTTTAGATGTTAACTTTGTAGCCTTAGTTAAGGGGATGACTGAAACCGTATATACATTAGATAAATTAAAGCCGGGAGAGTCAGGTGTTATCGTTTCATTTAACGAAGGTGAGAACGCGCTTAAATTTATGGAAATGGGATGTACACCCGGCGAAATAGTACTATTTGATAGCGTTGCGCCTTTAGGAGATCCTATTGCCATAATAGTTTCGGGATATAAACTGACTCTGCGCCGTTCCGAAGCCTCGTTAATCAATGTTCAAAAAGTATAAGGGTGAGCTTTTTAAATACCATAAAATCCAAGAAAGCAAGCCCAGCCAGAACGGTGAAAGTGGCTGTTTTAGGTAATCCTAATAGTGGCAAATCTACATTATTTAATGCGCTTACAGGCCTTAACCAGCAAACGGGTAATTACCCTGGTGTTACGGTAGAAAAACATACAGGTACAGCATTACTTACGAACCCGGATACCAACGAACAGGTAGAAATAGATTTTGTTGATTTACCGGGCACATACAGCATATATCCTAAAACATTGGATGAGGAAGTATGCTACAAAATACTTTGCGACGATACCAACGAAGACCATCCTGATTTAGCCTTGATAGTAGCCGATGCTACAAACCTACGAAGGAGCCTTTACCTCGCTACTCAAATTATTGACCTTGGCTTCCCCTGCATATTCGTATTGAATATGATCGATTTTGCAAAACTAAGGGGAGTAGAGATAAATATTGAAGCGCTGTCAAAAGAAATTGGAGTGCCCGTTGTTGTTACAAATGCCAGGAAAAAGGTGGGGATTGAGCAGGTAAAAAAAATGCTGGTACAAGAAATACATCCGCCTAAAAAAAGCTTTATTAATGTTAGGCAATTCATAGATAATGCCTTCTTAGATAGTGTTAAAGCAATCTTTCCTGAAAGGAATGACTATGAGTTGTTCCAGATTGTGAACAATGAAGCAGGCGTGGAGCGTTTTGAACTATTCCCTGCTCAAAAAATGGAAGTTAAAAGGCAGATAAAGCTTTATAATTATGATAAGCATAAAGTACAATCGGCTACAACCATAGAGCGATACAAGCAAATTAACGAAATAGTAAAAGAATGCGTAACTATTAATGAAGAGGAAAAGAGAAAATCTCTTTCTGCACGTATTGATAGAGTACTAACTCATAAAGTATGGGGATATGTTATTTTCCTGATAATACTGTTTCTCATTTTTCAAAGCATATTTTTTATAGCTACATATCCTATGAATGCTATAGAATTTCTGTTTGTAAAATTGTCCGAGGCTGGCAAAGCTGTTTTGCCGCCGGGAGAGGTATCTGCGCTATTATTAAATGGAATTTTGGCCGGTTTAAGTGGGGTAGTGGTGTTTGTGCCACAAATAGCCCTATTGTTTGCCTTTATAGCCATTCTGGAAGATACAGGATACATGGCGCGCGTAAGCTTTTTAATGGATAGGCTAATGCGGCCATTAGGGCTTAATGGCCGTTCGGTTATACCGCTCATGAGTGGTATGGCTTGCGCGGTTCCGGCAATAATGGGTGCGCGTACAATACCCAATTGGAAGGAAAGGCTTATTACGATAATGGTTACACCGCTTATGAGTTGTTCGGCCCGTTTACCTGTATACACATTGTTAATTTCTTTAGTAATACCATCTACCCACAATTATGGCTACTTTAACTTACAGGGCCTTGTGCTTATGGGGCTTTACTTGCTGGGCTTTTTGGCAGCAATAAGCGCGGCATACGTATTTAAGCTAATAATAAAGGTAAAAGAGAAAAGCTATTTTATAATGGAAATGCCCCTGTACCACGTGCCTAAGCCGTCTATTATACTATTGGCAATTTACCAAAAGGCACGCGTTTTTTTAGTTGATGCAGGTAAGGTAATTATTGCAATTTCGGTTATTCTTTGGGTTATGGCATCTCACGGGCCTCCAAGTAAATTTAAACACATTGAAACTGCGTATAGTAGTGCCGATTCTGTTAAAAAATATACCCCGGCCCAGATTGAGGGTCTGGTAGCATCAGAAAAGCTTAAAGCATCGTATGCAGGCGCAGCCGGTAGATGGATCGAGCCGGCGATTAAGCCTCTTGGCTTTGACTGGAAGATAGGTATTGCGCTTATTACATCCTTTGCTGCACGCGAAGTTTTTGTAGGTACCATGGCTACTTTATATAGCGCCGAAGGCGAAGGTAATGCGATGTCGATAAGAGAAAAGATGGCGGCGGCTACAAATCCTGAAACAGGTAAAAAAGAATATACGGTAGCTGTTGGTATTTCGCTTATGCTTTTTTACGCCTTTGCCATGCAGTGTATGAGTACACTGGCTGTGGTGTATCGGGAGACTAAAAATCTTAAATGGCCTATCATCCAGTTTTTATATATGGGTGGCCTTGCCTGGCTGGCCAGTTTCCTTGTATATAGCCTATCTAAATAGGTTTTTAAGATATTCTTCACAATTTATTCACTTATCTCACCCCTTTCACAAAGTTTATAATATATTTGTGACTATAAAATCAGGCAGCATTATTGGAGCAAAAATTATGAAACGAAATTCCTACGCATTTGTAGCATGTTTAATGCTGTTTGGCCAATGCGTTTTTAATTCAGTATCAGCGCAAACCCAAAGTCCTTTTATGCAAAAGGGCCATTTTGTAGGCCAGCCCCCAAATAACTCGGATAGAGATACTTCGGCTAGTATGAGTACACTGCTATCTCATGCTACAGAAGACCCTTCGCAACGTACTTTGTTTAGCTCCTCATATATAACGGATGACGGGCAGATAATAAAAAAATATAGTACGCAAATAGTTAACTATTATGATGCAAATCATAACCTGGTACCCATTCAAATTGAGTTGAAAAGTTCGGCCAACGGCTGGAAAGCAGACCAGCAACCTAATGCATGTTATTTTAATTTAGATAGAAGCACCGGCATTGATGCAGGCGATGGAAGAGAGATAAAGTTTAATATAAACAGTAAAGTAAATGGTATAGGCTACCAACAGCAAATTATATCTGTTACCAAAGACCAGGTATTGCTTGATATGAATAATGACGTACACAAAAAAATACGTTTTCTTATAAATGGAATTGAAACTGATTATGTTATAGACCACTCGTTAGGTAATACACTTGAAGTATCTGAAGAACTTGATTTACCGAATGGTTCTGTATTTAAACAAGATAAGAAGAAAGGCAGGACTGTAAATGGAATGTGGCAAGGAGCATATGAACTTGTTGCTACAGATGGCAGCCAATTAGCTTCGTTTGGTGTTCCACTTTGCTTTGATGCTACCGGTAAAAACTGGTGCGCTGGCTACTATCGTGATGAGGTTGTAAACGGAAAACATATTTTACATACTGTTGTTCCTGCCGATTGGCTTAGCACAGCAAAGTATCCTATTACCATCGACCCTGTTGTAAAGGGCCCTACAAGCCACTGGCCAGCCGGTAAAAGCATTCCTTCGGGTAGTTACCCTACTTTTTGCACCGATAGCCTTTTAGTAACTATACCTGGCGGCATTACTATCAGGCGTTTTTATGCAAGTTTTTGTTTTGTTACTGCGCCTCCACCACGTTTGGTTTATTTCATCTACGGACGCCTTTTCTTTAAAACACCATGCGCAAAAACTCCAATATTTGCTTGCGACACCACCGGTTTTCCGGGCACATGTTATCTTGATACGCTAAGAAATAACAACGACTTTGGGCCTCAAAGTTTTTTCCCTCTTACCTGTTGTTATAATCCTTTGTGCGTGCCGCAATCATTTTATTTTACAGTTGGCTTGTCAAGAGATTGCCCTCCTTCGGCACCCTGTTTGCCTGCAGGGCCCGATTCAACTCAATGGCTTTGGTCTCCATCTATTGTCGATGGATGCCCATACCCCTTTTATGCATACATTGTAGGTAATACCGATGAGGTACCTAACTGGTCGGTACCAAGTACTATTTGTTCTAATGTTTGCAGTATTAATCTTAACCTTACTGCTCAATATGGTGTTCCGCCCTATACAATTACCCACCCCTGGGCGGTAGGTAGTACAGTTTTTGGAACAGCAACATCATGTAATGCAAGTATAGGCACTACCAACATACAGTTAAAAATACCCGGTTGCCCAACCTATTGTGGTACTCAAAAAACAATATCTGTTCCTCCGCCTGTGGTTGTAGATTTTTGTAACGATACCGTTAAAGGGCTAATTGCTAAAACGCTTACCATAAATCCTGTTCCTGAAATAAAAAGATTTGATACACTTAATTTGTGTAGCGGAACTCCTGTTACCCTTACAGTGCATTCATGTTCTACGGGTACTTTAATGAACTGGACAGGTAGCAATGGCAAATCGGGCAACGATTCAAACATTGTTATCAATACGTCCGATTCTACCAATACAACTATTATTACTCATTATACCATGTATTCTTCTTTTAACGGATGCAAAGGAGATACAGATAAGATTTATGTGAGAATAAATCCGTCACCAACCCTCACCACAAGCAGGGATACAACAATTCTTGATGGAAACAGTGTAGTGCTTAGCGCAGCAACCAATGGCAACACGTATAGCTGGTATCCTTACGCGGGCCTTAGTTGCATTGATTGCCCAAATCCCGTTGCATCGCCAAGCGTTACTACAAAATATTATGTAACTGTTACTGGTGCTGATGGATGCACAAAAACAGATTCGATTACTGTTGATGTTACTCCCCAGGACATATCCATACCTAATATATTTACGCCCAATGGAGATGGAAGAAACGACACGTTTTATATCCACAATTTGCAGTATTATCCTAATTCGCAACTAACCGTGTACGACAGGTGGGGTGTTAAAGTGTTTACTTCTATAAACTACTTAAATACATGGGATGGACAGGGCCAAAGCGATGGAACCTATTACTATATACTCACTTTACCTAATGGTAAAAAACATGACGGTTACGTACAAATATTAAGATAATTTTAAATCCTTTACAATGAAAGTAAAACATTTAATTGCTGCATTTTTTATCATTCTTGCTACAGCGGGCTTTTCGCAAAATACCCAGCTGTTTAGCGAAAACTTTGAATCGGGTGGGGGATTGTGGATACTTAATGGCGGAGGTATTGGCTCTAACACCGGAACCAATGAATGGATTATAAATAACAGCTATAACGGTGGTGCCGGTTATCCAAACACCATAAATGAAGACAGTACTTTTGGAGGAAACATATCGTTTGCACCCAATAGCTACTACCTACATATATATGACCAACCTTCCGGATTTACCGATTGCCTTTATGCTCCAGCCAATATATCCGATAGGTTTGCTTACTTGTGGGATCCGGTGTGCACACTGGATGCTTATGGCGTAAGTTTGAATTTTTTCTACCTTGGTGTAGGTTCACCTACAGACTATGGAACGGTGTGGTATAGCTTAAATTTTGGCCCCTGGATTCAAACCGGTGCAGCCCAATATAACAGCAAATATAAATGGCAATACACTACAATTACCGACCCCGCTTTTAGCAATGCAAGTAACCTGCGTGTTGGCTTTAGGTGGCAAAATAATGGTTCGGGTACCGATACTTCTTCATTTGGTATTGATGATATAAGTATTGTGGGTACCTACGATACATCTGTTCATCATGTTAATATTAATTGCCTTGCAACCCCGGATACCATTTGTGCCGGCGGTGGTGCTTCTATTAATGTATCCTTTACAACATCCGACACTTTATGTTATGGAGTGTATGATATGATTTTGTCTGACTCCACAGGAAACTTCAATAACTCACCTGCCGGATGGACGGTTTCAATGGGATATCCTTCAGTTAATGCCGGGCCATTTACCCTTAATATCCCCCCAAATATTCCTGCCGGACATTGCTATAAATTTAGGGTAGACCGCGCTTCAAACCCTGCAATAATTGGAATAGCTACAGGATGTATTTATATTGAAAATTGTCCTCACGTTATTACTACCATGCAACCCTTGGTAACATCTGATTTGGCTAATCCTGTGTGCGCAGGCAGTGTAATACAGGTGCCCTTTAATTCAACAGGTGCTTATGGAAATACCAATACTTACATTGCGGAATTATCTGATTCGGCAGGTAATTTTACCGGACAATACGATTCTATAGGCTTTTTGCCCAGCAATACAGCGTATCCAAGTATACCACCCGGCACTGTTTCGGGTATAATTCCGTTTGGAGTAAAGGCAAGCTGCCATTATTATATACGTGTTGTGTCAGATACTCCTCATGTAATCGGCTCTACGTATGGCCCATTCTGTATTCAGCACTGCGATATTTGGTCAGATACAGCTTCAACACAAATACAGGCTTGTGTTAAATCATGCTATGCCGACCCAGGAGGGTTTAATATAAAGATTCCGTTTGATATTCATAAATTCGACAGCAATGAACATTACGCAGGAAACAACAAATTTGAAGTACAGTTATTAAGCACCATGACCTTTGGCGTGGTTGCCACAGGCCACCCCTTTGGCGCTTACCTCGATTCTGTTTCGGGCAATTTAATAGTACACGTTCCTTGCGGCGATAGCATGTGTAATTATTATGGAGGACCTACAACATTTTACATGCGTATTATAGCAACCAACTCTAACCAGCCCGATAGCATGTTAGGAAACCTGTTGTTTTTAACCGTTGGTTACCCCGAGGATAGCTTGTATATACTTACATCTCCTGCAACTACTACATTCTGTCCAAATACAGAGCCTTCTTTTTATGCATATAATTATTCGGGATGTACCAATAACTGGTTTGGTGGTTCTAACTATACCTGGTACCTGGATAATAACATACTTGGCAATATAAATGAATTCGATTTTTCGTTAATTAGTGCAAGTACAGGTCCTCATACGTTAAGAGTAAGAGAAACTAATAATGGCTGTAAAGGGCCATGGGATACTTTAAAATTTACGTATAAAGGCCTTCCGCCTGACAACATCTCAGGGCCTGTTAAGGTTTGCAAAGGCGATACGGGCTTTTATTCTGTGCCGTTTAATAACAATACATTCTATAGGTGGCGGTATCCGGCAAACTTTACTATTGATACCTCAAATAATACCTTAAGAGTAAAGTTTGATTCAGTGGGACGCTTTGTTATTAAAATTCTTGCAATTGATAGTTGTGGTCCCGATAGCAGTACAAGAAACATTACTGTAATTGCGCCGCCTACAGTAACCATTTCAAATCCCAGTCCAATTTGTCAGGGTTCGCCGGTAAATCTTACTGCTAGTGCGGGTAATGGTAATTCTTATGCCTGGAGCCCAACTGCCGGTGTAAGTTGTACTAACTGCCCCAGCACCGATGTTTCACCGTCTGCAACTACAGAGTATACGGTTATTGTAACCAATTCTAACAATTGCTCTACAAAGGACAGTGTTAAAGTTAGTGTAATACCGTTGCCGTCGGGTACGGCTTGTTGTACCCAAACAATAAATCAGGGTTCTTCTGCCAACATCAGTGTGGTGCATGGTACACCAGGTAATACCTATTTATGGACTCCGGCTACCGGGTTGAGTTGTACAAGTTGTATTAGCCCTGTTGCTTCACCTACTGCTACTACCACCTACACGGTCACTATAACCGATTCTGCTAATTGTGTGATAACGGATACGGTTACCATATTTGTTAATGAGGTATGTGGTTCTGTATACGTTCCTACTGCATTCTCTCCTAATGGCGATGGCGAAAACGACATGCTATTCGTAAGAGGTGGTTGCATTACTGATTTAGACTTTATAGTATACGACCGTTGGGGTAATAAGATATTTGAAACCCAGGACCAAAATATTGGCTGGGATGGAACTTACAAAGGCCAGCCTATGAATACAGGTACCTACGTATACTATTTGCAGGCCGTTACCAGCAAAAACGGTGTGCCAGGAAATGTTACTAAAAAAGGAAATGTAACATTGGTTAGATAATAAAATGGTGTAATAATAAAAAAGGCGCCTTTTTGGGCGCCTTTTTTATATTCTTTCGGTAAAAAACGGCCAAATACTTATATAAGTGTTAAATAAGAAATTTCTTATAAATTTGCAGGCTCAAAATAAATTATTTTAAATGAAACCTACTGTTAACCAGATTTTAATTCCAATGGATTTCTCTGATCAAGCGCTTATAGCTTTAGATCAGTCATATAACCTTGCACATTTTTACAATGCAGAACTAACATTAGTTTATGTACTCGAAGAAAGTGGCCCATTATCAAAAATATTTTCAAAATCGTTTGACGAAGCTGCTATAAAGAAAGAGATAGAAGAAAAATTGCATACACTTGCCCAGGAAACTGAAAAAAATAAAAAGATAAAGGTTAATACCATTGTTGCCAAAGGTTCGGTATACGAAAAAATACTTGAAATGGCAGATATGCTTAATGCCAAGATGATAATAATGGGTTCTCAGGGAACAGTAGGCATGAAGAAGAAATTTATCGGCTCGAATGCTTTACGTGTGGTGAGAGAAGCAAAATGCCCCGTGGTAACCATTAAAGGTAAACATCACCGCGAAGGATGTAAAAACATTGTAATGCCTATCGATCTTTCGAAAGAAACCCGCGAAAAAGTTAACAAGGCCATTGAATTAGGAAAGCTATATGGTTCTACTATACGTGTGGTATCGGTTTTATTTACCCTCGATGAATTTTTGGTTAACCGTCTTACCCGCCAAATGGATCAGATAAAAAGCATTATACAGAAAGGCGGCGTTAAATGTACCGCCGAAATGATAAAAGCTATTAAAGGCGAAGAAAGTCTTTCTCAGGCTGTGGTAGATTATTCAAACAAAGTAGATGCCGACCTTATAATGATAATGACTCAGCAGGAAGGAGACTTATCACCAATGTTTGTAGGTTCTACTGCACAAGGTATAATTAACCATAGCGATATACCTGTAATGAGTATAGTGCCTTCGCTTTAATATAAAAAAACAATTACTTAAAATGCCCTGCAATACTGTGGGGCATTTTTATTTAGCATACTTCTGCTTGCGAACCCAAGCCAGTATAAACCCTAATACAATAATTAGGGCAATGGGGATAACCATATTTATTACCTGCCACTGGGTTTTATAAAGCATAGCTTTTTTCTCATCCAGCAGCCTTAGTTCAAGTTGTTTTGTACGTACAGTAAGCAATGCGCTGTCGCCGCATAAATAATTCATGCAGTTTACTATAAAATCTTTATTACCGAATTGTTGTCCTGCATAAATATCCAGGCCTAAAGGATAAGCAAAGCCATCCGATCTTACTCCGTTACTTATTACATCTCCATCCGATACTACAATCATAGAAGTTTTTTCTCCATCTGCTTTAAAATGTATGGCCTTACTCGTGTCCATTTGTACGGGCAACCTGTTTTTATATAACGATTCAAACTTTCCCTCCAGCAATACTGCTACTGGCTGGTACGATTGGCGGAATTGCTTTTCATCGGGCGACATTTGAGTGATGGCAAGGCTTACACGTGCCGGTGCATTAAGCAGCTTTGTTTCTTTCGAGGTGGTAAGTAGTATAGTCTTCTTTATTCCTTTGGCTCCAACAGTATCAAGTGTACTTGCCAGGTTAAACTCTATTAAGTTTAGGTTTCGCACAATAGGGTTATTGCTCGTTGGCGCAATAAGTGGATTATAAAACCACGGAAATCTTTTCCACCGGGGTTGCTCATTGGCATAAGCCGTATTTAGTTGAATTACCGAACACTGAAAATCGAGGATTAGATTGGTGTTCAACCTTACGCCATATTTAAAAAGCTGGTCTTCCAAATTTAACTGGGCCGGAAACCCGAAAGTGACGTTATTTTTGCTTAAACTGTCCATCGGGGTGTACAATGGGTCTACAAGCCATAACACTTTGCCACCGTTCATTATAAACTGGTCAATAATAAATTTATCTTTTTCATCAAAAGCAGAATCGGGCTTGGCAATTATAATGGCAGAATAATCTTTAAGGCTATTTAACCTATGTGCTATAGAAACTCTTTTTACAGTATAATATTCCTGTAGGCTTTTTGTGGCGCTTGCCGTATGTATTGAATCAAGCTCGCCATGGCCTTCTAGAAAAGCAACAGTAGGTTTTGTACCTATACTTAGTTTGTGTATCGCATTATCAATATCGTATTCAAGTTCTTCAATAGAGTTATTTAGTTGTGTTTGGTCATCAGCATTATCCTGCTGGTTTAAAATATCAAAGGGTATATCAGCACCCTGGTATGATAAAATAGCGCCCGGAAAGATAATTTGATCTGAATTGCCGGTATTGTCGCGCACTTGTATATCCTTTGGCAGCAGGCCCTGTTTATACAGTTGCTTATAGAAAGCCTGTCTTTCGTCGTGGTTAGGGTTAGCAGAAGGATCAATAAACTCGTATTGAATTTTATTGTTTGAATACGCCCTGAATTCATCCAGCATCTCCTTGGTTTCATCCCTAAGCCGAACAAAACCGGCAGGAAGTTTTTTCCCTTCAAGGTATACTTTAAAAAAAGCAATACCCTTAAGGTTTTTGGCTATTTCCTGCGACTGTGGTGAAAGGGTGTATCTTTTTTCAGATGTTAAATCGAAGCGGTGGAACACAAAAGAGCCGAGATAATTGCAAAGTATAATAATGATTACGCTAAACATCAGCTGATAGATGTCGCGTCGCTTATTTCTCCGCTTTTTATGTATAACTACCTCTACCATTTCCTGCTCTCTAACGTTGTTTTACTCATTAGTATAAATACCGCGCTAAGGCTTACAAAATAAATAACATCGCGTGTATCTATTACTCCGCGGCTCATAGATGAATAATGGGCGCTTATGCCTAATTGCTGAACAAAATTGCCTAAAGAACCTGATGAAATAAAATTGCCCGCATATCCAAAACCTGAGTAACAAAAGAAACAAAGTACTACGGCAAGAATAAACGAAACCACCTGGTTATTGGTAATGGCCGAAGCAAAAACACCCACTGCTACAAACCCACCTGCCAGGAACAAAAGACCAAAATAGGAGCCCCATGTACGGCCCATATCGAGATTGCCTGGAGGGTTTCCCAACGCGTACACAGAGAAAAAGTAAACCAGGGTGGGCAACAGTGCAAGTACTACAAGTAAAATGCATGCAAAATATTTGGCAAGTATTATTTGAACATCGCTGATGGGGCGGGTGAGGAGCAACTCGATAGTGCCTGATTTTTTTTCTTCGGCAAACGAACGCATGGTAACGGCTGGAATAAGAAACAGAAATACCCACGGAGCCATTACAAATAAGGGATCAATACCTGCATAACCGCCGTTAAGCACATTAGAATCTACCGGTAATACCCACATCAGCAACCCAATAATAACAAGGAATACAGCAATTACTATATACCCTATAAGGGAACTTAAAAAGCCGGATATTTCTTTTTTAAGAAGGGAAAACATAAATGATTCTGAGCCTCAAAGTTAATGTATGTTGCATAACCTAACTAATCCTTTTATAAAAACATATTAGCACAATGACTCAATTTAACAGGAATTAAGCATCTATTTTGTTCTAATCAAGGCATTTTGCTAAGTGCAGAGCACCTTTTTTTGTTGGCTCCGATTATAGTTATATTTGGCTTCTCAATAAGCATAGAATGAACGGAAAAAAATCCCTGTTATTCCTTTTCCTTCTTGCCGTCTGTTTGTATTCCTCATTTGTGTTTGCAGGCAATAAGGCCGATTCGTTGCGTAAGATTATAAGAACGACACAAAATGACACAGTAAAAGCAAAAGCGTTTAATACCCTATTCAAGGAGCTCCTTTTTTCAGGTAATATGGATAGCGCTATGTATTACGCTATTTGTGATAAAGACTTTACAGAAAAATTGTTAGCGAATACTTCTTTACCTAAAGATGTTAAAGAATGCTTGCAGAAGCAACGAGTATTAGCATATGGCGATATAGGCAGGGTATATGTTAACCAGGGAAAATTTACCGAGGCATTAAAATATGATACGGTAGAATTAAATAGCGCAAAGCAGATAAACTACTTGAATGGCCTTGCTAATGCCTATGGCAACTTGGGCAGCCTTTATACCTGCGAAGGCAGTTATCCGGAAGCTTTACAAAATGAATTGGAATCGTTAAAAACTGATGAAGCAATAGGCGATAAACGCGGCATGGCAAGCGCCTATACTAATATTGGCAATATATACAGGGCTGAGAAGAACTTTCCTGAAGCCTTGAAAAACCATGAATTGTGTCTTAAAGTAAGCAAGGAAATTGGTTTTAAACAAGGGCAAACCTGGGCGTATAACAACATTGGTGATATTGAAGAAGAACAAGGCAAAGGAGATGAAGCGCTGGTAAATTACATGATGTGTATTCAAGTAGGTAAGGAGATAGGGTACAAAGAGGTGATAGGTGCATCGTATGCAAACATCGGCACCATTCATTCTGAAGAAGGGAAATATGCACAAGCCATTAATGATGAATTACAGGCTGATACAATATTCCAGGAGCTCGGTTCGTCGCAGGATTTGGCAACTACTAATGTGTGCCTCGGCGAAATATATTTAAAAGCTAAACAATACGACCAGGCATTAAACTATTTTAACCGTAGCTTAGATTCATCTTTAAAATCGGGTTATATGGAGATAGTTAAACAAAACTATCTTGATTTAAGTAACTTGTATGAATCGTTTGCCAAACAAGGGAAATCACCTACTGAAAATTGGGAAAAGGCAGAGGAAAATTATAAGAAGTATTTTCTTTTTCACGATAGCCTTTTTAATGAAGCATCACGAAAAAAGACGCTTCAAACGCAAGTTCAGTTTGATTTTGATAAAAAGGAAGCTGTAGCCAAAGCAGAACAGGAACAAAAGGATGCGGTAAATAGAGAAGAAAGACAAAGACAAAAAACAATACTCGATTGCGTTTTAGCGGGGCTGCTACTTGTATTAGCTCTTGCTTTTGTAAGTTATAGGGGTTATAGATTAAAACAACGGGCCAATATTACAATAAGCAAGCAGAAAGATGTGGTAGAACAGAAGAACCAAATTATTGAAGCAAAAAACAAATCGATAACCGATAGTATAAATTACGCGCGCTTAATTCAAAGTGCTATGTTGGTGCCCGATGAAGAATTGAATAAATCATTGGGTGAATACTTTATTCTGTATCAGCCCAAAGATATTGTAAGCGGCGATTTTTATTTCTATAAAAATATTCCGGCGGGTGCAAATCAAAAAGAAACCATTTACCTGGCAGCCTGCGATTGTACCGGCCACGGTGTACCAGGTGCTTTTATGAGTTTGATAGGTAATGAAAAACTAAGCGATGCTATGGGGCAGGCGAATGATACAGGCCAAATTTTAAAACTATTGAATGCTAAAATAAAGCAGGCTCTTCATCAATCTGCACAAGCAGATTCTACACGTGATGGGATGGACATAGCCTTATGTTCCATAAGCCCAAGCGAAACAGAAAAGGCCGCGATTGTTCAATATTCGGGGGCCAATCGTCCATTATGGATATCTAAAAAGAATAAGAAAGGACTGGAAGAGATAAAGCCCACCAAAAAATCTATTGGTGGATTTACGGATGAAAAAGCCGAATTCAATACACATATAATGCAGCTCGAAAAAGGGGATACCTTGTATATGTTTACTGATGGTTATGCTGACCAGTTTGGCGGTAAAGAAGGTAAAAAACTGACAACAAAAAGGTTTTTGGAATTCTTAAATGGCATAACGAATATATCCATGGCAGAACAAAAGGCTGCCCTGCAAAAGTTTATGACTGAATGGATGGGCAGCAACGAACAGATAGACGATATACTGGTAATAGGGATAAGGATATAACATTGTAAAACTCTCTATCTTTGAAAGAATAAACTATTCTGTGGCACAAGATCCATTCGCTTCATTAAAACTGCGTGATTTCAGGCTCTTTGCATCGGCCAGGCTGTTAATGACAATTGCAACTCAAATGCAAGGTGTTATTGTAGGCTGGCAAATATTGCAGTATACAAAAGACCCTTTATTATTTGGCTTGGTTGAACTTACAGAAGCTATTCCATTTATTTTAATGGCGCTGTTTGCAGGGCACGTAGCCGATATTATCCACCGAAAAAAGATAATTATGGTTGCTACTTTTATTTTAAGCATCTGCACGTTTATGTTGTTTGTATTTACCTTAAATGGAAGTTATTTTTTGCGTGCATATGGCATACTACCAATATTCATTGTAATCTTTTTCACAGGCATCGGCAGGGCCTTTATAGCCCCATCATTTTTTGCGTTTCTGTCGCAAATTGTCCCCCGCGAAGAATATCCTAATGCAACTACATGGAACAGCACAGCCTGGCAAATTGGCGCAACTGTAGGGCCGCCCATAGGTGGCTTGCTATGCATTATTGGGCTCGATTACAGTTATGCTACCGATTTTGCTTTGATGATTATTTCTCTTATACTGGTAATGTTTATTAAAGCAAGGCCTTTGCCCGAGAGAAAAAGCAAAGAACCGCTATTTAAAAGCCTGGCAGTAGGAATTAAATTTGTGTTTGCCGACCAGGCAATACTTGGTGCTCTTTCGCTCGATTTATTTGCCGTACTTTTTGGCGGGGCTGTAGCATTATTACCACTTTTTGCGTCTACCGTTTTACACACGGGCTCTGTAGGCTTTAGCATGCTACGAGCTGCGCCCTCGGTAGGTGCTGTAATTATGGGTGGATTAATGGTATACAGGCCACCATTAAGAAATGCAGGCAGGAACATGCTATTGGCTGTTATTGGGTTTGGTATATGTATGATACTTTTTGCTCTTTCTACCAATCTTATCCTTTCCATATTTATTCTTGCCCTAAGTGGCGCATTTGATAGTGTAAGTGTAATAATACGCTCTACTATTCTGCAATTGCGCACCCCTGATGAAATGAGGGGCAGAGTCTCGGCAGTCAACAATGTTTTTATAGGTTCATCTAATGAAATAGGAGGTTTTGAGTCAGGTTTGGTGGCGCGATTGATGGGATTAATCCCCTCTGTTATTTTTGGCGGTTCCATGACTATCTTAGTAGTAGGATTTACATACCTTAAAGCAAAAACACTAAGAACACTTCATTTGGAAACAAAAGAATAGCACATCGTTATGAGGAAATATTTCTTTTGTTTCTTAGTTGTACTACTTAGTAGAGGCCTTGTATCTGCGCAACAACATCGCATCGATTCCTTATTAAATTGTCTTGCAAAACAAAAAGAAGACACCCTAAAGGCGAATACTCTAAACAACCTGTGCATTGCATACCATAATTTAAAAAACGAAGAAAAAATAGAGATATACGCTCAGCAACTGATGGATTTATCGCAAAAACTGGGTTTTCAAAAAGGAATAGCCCAATCTTATTTTAACATGGGCGTAGCCAGAGAATCTAAAAGCACTCCTGCCGTTCTTGCCAACTATTTAAAGGCCTTGGATATTTTCGAAAAAATAGGGTGGAAAGCAGGAGTGGAAAGAACGTGCGGTCATATTGGGCTCTATTATAACGGGAAGAGTGATTATGCCCACGCAATTGAATATGAAGGAAGAGCACTCTCTTTAGCTCAGGAAATTGGAAATAAAAATTTTGTAGCCGTCAATGCCACCAACCTGGGAAACGAATACAGGGATGAAGGCGATTACCCAAAAGCACTTGAAAATTATCTTTTATCGTTGCGTATGGATGATGATATGCACGATAGCTCAGGGATTGAGCTGGACTACAATTCACTCAATTCTGTATATGTAATGACTAAGGATAATGCAAAAGCTATGGAATATGCAAAAAAAGCCTTGCGCATTGCTCAAAAACTTCAGGATACTGTAGAAATTGGCTCTTGTATTGGTAACATTGGCTTGGTTTATGAAAACATGAATGCTTTAGACAGTTCCTTGTTTTATGAATTACAGGCCGTAAAATATTTTAAACTAATTAATTACACATTCGGCTTATACACTATAGAAGGAGATTTGGGTAGTGTTTACCAGGAAAAAAATGATTACGATAATGCCCTTAAGTTTTATAATGATGCCCTTAACTTGGCTAAGGCAGCAGAAGATAAGGTATGTATTGTAAGAAACCTTGGTAATATAGGCGATGTGTATAAACGAAAAAAGGAATATGCACAGGCAGAAAACCTTTTGTTACAGGCACTGGAAATAGCCGATAGTATACACTACACCGAGGCGAGTAAAGATTTTTATGTTGATTTAAGTGAAGCGTATAAAGCAACGGGCCAATGGCAAAAGGCGTACGAAGCCTTTTTTAAAGCAACCATAGCTAATGACTCACTTGTGAGTACAGCCAAAAACCAACAAATGGGCAAGCTGGAAGCCAAAGCTGAGTACGATAAAAAACTGGCTATTCAACAGGCCGAACAAGATAATAAAGCAGGATTAGCTGCTGCAGAAAGTAAAAGACAAAATGTTGTCATTATTTTTTCTGTTGCAATAGCATTAATCATTGCCATAATAGCCGTTGTAATTTTACGTTCACTTAGAGTAACTCAGAAACAGAAAAAGCTTATTGACAATCAAAAGGCATTAGTTGAAGAAAAAAACAAAGAAATAACAGATTCTATTACTTATGCCAAACGCTTACAGGATGCAATATTGCCATCTATTACAGAACTAAAAAAATATTTACCAGAATCATTTGTTTTATATAAGCCTAAAGATATTGTGGCCGGAGATTTTTATTGGATGTGGAAGGCAGGTGAGGAGTTGCTAATTGCAGCCTGCGATTGCACAGGCCATGGAGTACCGGGTGCAATGGTAAGTGTAGTATGTTCTAACGCGCTTAACAGGGCTGTAAAGGAGTTTAAAATAATTGAGCCCGGAAAGATATTGGATAAAGTACGTGAGCTTGTAATCGAAACGTTTGAAAAGAGTGAGAACGATGTAAAGGATGGAATGGATATATCTTTAGCCTCCCTAAGTCTATCCAAAGGAGGGATAGAGCTAAAGTGGGCAGGTGCATATAACTCATTATGGTATGTGCACGATGGGCAGATAAATGAAATAGCCGGAGATAAACAGCCTATAGGCAAAATGGATAATCCGAAACCTTTCACTACGCACACAATAAAACTGAACCCTCCTTTAGAGGGTAGGAAGGCATGTATTTACTTATTCACCGATGGCTATGCCGATCAGTTTGGTGGCACTAAAGGCAAAAAGTATAAATACCGGCAATTGAGTGAAAAACTATTAGCTATTAGTCATCAGCCCTTAGCTAAGCAAAGCGAAATACTCGATAAAGAATTTGAAGATTGGAAAGGCAATCTTGAGCAAACCGACGATGTTTGCATGATTGGAATTAGGCTATAAAGCTTGCTTATTGGCAGGTTTCTTAGCTATGAAATCTTTTAAATAAAAGGGTTCGTAATAAGCCAAATCGCTAAATTCTTTTTTAGCAAATTGCTCTTCGGCTAAAGGAGCCAAATTGCATGCAGATGCCTGTATTCCATCCAGCCAAAACATATTAGGTGCTGAAGAAAATAGCTTTTTAGTTTTTGGCATACCATCTCCAAAAAAGGCAACGCCATTCTTTGTCGTATATTCTGTAAACGAATGTTCATCTATAATTTCAGCATGAACGGGCACTATTTCTTTACCGGCATTATCATATAAAGCGGTGTACACCTCCATTCTGCGCGCATCAATCATAGGACAGTATAACGTGTTTTTATTTCCTTTGGATATTGCTGCAGTAGCCATTGCCTTTAGCGTGGATACATTAAGTAATGGCTTATTTAAGCCATAGCATAAGCCTTTTGCGGTAGATGTGCCAATTCTTAATCCCGTGTATGAGCCGGGGCCACTGCCAATAGCAATAGCATCAAGCTTGGATAGGGTTAGTTTACTTTTTTCTAAAACCGATTGAATAAAAAGAAGCAGCTTTTCAGCGTGTACATTACTTTCGTTAGATTCTTCCGAAGTTATTACTTTTCTATTTACCGAAATAGCCACAGAACACAGCGAAGTAGCCGTCTCTATATTTAAGATAGTGGCCATTATTTATTTATCGCTGGAGAAGAGATCGCTTTTATCAACCTTTTCTACTTTGGTGCCATCGCTCAAAGCTTGGGAAACAGCAGTGAATGGTTCGCTTACAATTTCATCGTTTTCTTTAAGGCCGGTTTTTATTTCAATGTAATTAGCATCCTGTATGCCTGTGGTTACATTCACTTTTTTTACACTCGAATTGCTATAAACAAATACACATTCCTGCACTGTATCGTGCTGGGCAGGCTTAGTGTCTTTTGTTTGTGCCTTGTCCTTTTTAGATGAAGTACTGCTTGAATCTTTAGCAGCGTTTCTTGTTGTTACAGCTTCAATTGGGGTTGAAAGAACGTGCCTGGCTGCTTTAACCTGTATATCTGCAGTGGCCGACATACCCGGTTTAAACGGAGAATCATGTGTACCTGCAGGCATAAGGTCGGCATACGAAGTAGCGAGGATATGTATTTTAACAGTGAAATTTGTAACCTGGTCAACCGAAGAAGTACCTGTAACATTAGCTGAGTTAGATACATTAGTAACCACTCCCTTAAATTTCCTGTTAAGAAAAGCGTCTACCTCAATGAAGGCAGTATCCCCAGCCTTAACGTTAACTATATCATTTTCGTTCACCTTTACATCAGCTTCCATATTCGATAGATCAGCCACACTCATCATTTCTGTTCCTGCCATTTGTGCTGTACCTACAACACGTTCACCTTGTTTTACCAACATGCCTACTACAATACCATCAATAGGAGAGAGGATGCTTGTTTTTAAAACATTATCATGTGCCTGGTTAACGGTTTCTTCCGAACTTTTAGCATTGTATTTGGCGGCATCAATATTATCCTGTGCCGATTTAAGGTTGGCTTCTGCAGTCATATATTGAGCTTTGGCTGCATCAAAATCTGCTTGTGCAATGGCGCCACCCGCCAATAATTTTTGGTCGCGTTCATATACAGCTTTAAGGTTATCGTATTGTCCTTGAGAACTGGCCAATTGGGCCTCAGCATTAGTTATAGCGGCTTTACTGCTGCTATATGATGCAGATGCCTGATCGTAAGCTGAAACATAAATATCAGGAAATATCTTTACTAATAAATCGCCTTTTTTTACTCTTTGTCCTTCTAAAACGGGCAATTCCGTAATCTGGCCCGGCACATCAGGACTTATTTTTACAATGGTGGTAGGTTGTATATTTCCATCGGCAGAAACAGTTTCTATAATATCCCTGTATTGCACTTTATCGGTGCTTACCTTTATAAGCTGGCTGCCCGAGCACGATTTAAGCATTATTGCCATTGCAAATAAGCCAATACCCGAACCGATATAAATAAGTATTTTTTTCATGTTACAGTTTCAAGGGTTTACCTTCATAAAAATCTAAAACTTTAGCTTTAAAAACATAATTGTATTTGGCTTGTGATAAATCCGATTCAGCCTTTGCAAGATTTGTTTTAGCGGTATTGTAATCTAGTGCAGTAACCATTCCTACGTCGAATTTGGTTTGCGCATAACTGAATGATTCACGTAAAGCAGCTACCGATTTTTCTTCAGCATGGTAATTGTTTAAGGCTGCCAGGGCATCTGCATAAGCCTGTTGAATGGTTTTACGCAGGTTTAATTGAGATAGCTGGTAGGTATAGTAAGCATTCTGCTCATTCAATTTGGCATTCTGAGCCGCTATATTGGCCTGTAAGCCGTTAAAAATGGGTATAGTAAGCCTGAAGCCAAACGATTCGTTGGCATTATTGCTAAGTTGCTTTCCGTAAGGCACCAGCCTGGTTATGTAGGAGGAATTTGGGAATAATACGTCAACACCCGGAACGGTGGTATATATTGTGTCAATAGTTGTTTTTTGACCGGATACTTCAGAATTTTGTGTAGAATACCCTGTACCGATACTTGCTGTTAAAGAAAGCTTAGGATAAAGCGCTCCTCTCGAAACGGCCGTACTGCGTTCCGCACTTTCCCATTTTAATTGTGCACTTTGTACATCGGGCTGGGTAGTCAAAGCCTTTGAGTATACTTTCTCAGGGTCGCTAAGAGAACTGTTTTGCGGAATGTCTATCTCCGGGCCTATAATGGTAATCATTTGCGCGGAATCAAGGTCGAGCAATTGAGAAAGGTTTAGCATTGCAAGATCGAGTTGGTTTTGGGTGTTTACGACATTCACTTCATCGGTAGCTTCCTGCGATTCTACATCCAGCAAATTACTTTTTGCAAGGCTGCCCGCATCTACCAGTTTTTTTGTTCTTTCTACCTGTGCCGATGAAACACCCTGCTGGTTCAATGCTTCTGTATGTAATTCTCTATCAAGCAAAATCTGTAAATATCCTTGGGCTATGCTAAGGGCAATATTGTTTTTGCTTACCTGTACATCCATAGTATTGGCCTGGTAAGTAAGCTCATTTTGTTTTATTGTATTTATATTCTGTAAGCCGCTGAATAACGTAAGACTACTACTTAGCGCAAAGTCATCGGCTGTAACCTCAGCATTGGCAAAGCTATTGGTAAATGGGTTAACCGTAAGGCCATAGTTATATGTATGCGAGGCAAATCCGTTTAGTGTAGGGAATAAATTGGCCTTGCTTTGCAATACATTATTTTTAGATACCTGCTGGGTTAGCTGGGCTTGTTTTATCTGTATGTTATGATCCCACGCGTAATTAATGCATTGCTCCATGCTCCAGGGTTGGCCTATGGCAGGGGCATTTGAACCCGTTTGTGCCAATAATGCACAAGGCAAACAAATAACTACAAATAATAAAATGTTTGAAACTGAACGCATAAATCCCTCTTACCTTTTAAGGCAAGCAAATATAATAAATAGTAAGTGTTGTACAGATGCTTATAAAAGACGAAATGAAACTTCTTTTTCCTTTATTCGTTAAGCAAAATAAACAACCAATACCATTAAGGAATGAAAAAGTTTATTTTCCTGAGTTTTATGGTGCTGAGTTTGGCTGCGTTTTCGCAGGAGAAAGATGAGTATACCATCCTTACTTTATACAACGGACTTCCTTTCAGGCCTTCAGCATTTGGATATTCATCTGAATTAAGCCTGGAAAAATTTACATCGCAAGGATACCGGGAAAAAGACCAGGGTATTAGCCTGAATTATGAATACATAGGTAATCATTCCTATACAACCGGGATAAAATATTACAGAACCTTATTCGAAAATTTCCCCATTCTATATATCGCAATTCAACCCGATTATTATGAGGCAGATAATCATGTCGGATTTAACCTTCGACCGGAGTTAGGACTACAATATGACCCAATATGGCAATATGTAGTAGGGTTAAGATTTAGGCTGGCTTACGGATACGACATCCCCATATCCAATACCGAAGGGCTTTTTTATAACAGAAATGTTATAGAATTGAAAGTAGGTATTACCTTTAATTTACACCATGGTACAAGCTATTAAGGCTTAAAACTGCCATAATGTCCTATCGGGTATCTTTGGCAAGGTTTTTGAAGGTATATTTGCAAACCTTTTTAGAATATACCTGTTATGAAAGACGAGGAAAAGAAAATAAATCCTGAAGGCACGGAAGCTACTTCTGAGCCAGCTACCGAGGAGGCTAAAGAAGCGCCCGCTACCGATATAGAAACCAAATACAAAGAAATTAACGACAAGTTTACCCGCCTGTATGCGGAATATGACAACTTTAGGAAAAGGACTGCCCGTGAAAAGATAGACTGGATAAAGTCTGCCGGTGAAGAAACCATACTTAAAGTGTTGCCAGTACTCGATGATATTGAAAGGGCAATTGGTCATAACAAAGCGGTGAATGATCCTGAAGTATTAAAACAGGGCCTTGAATTGATACACCAAAAGTTTAAAAATATATTATTGGGTAAAGGCCTTGAGCCTATGGAAGCAAAGGGCCAGGCTTTTAATCCTGACTTGCACGATGCTATCACCAGTATTGCAGGAAGCGAAGACCAAAAAGGCAAAGTAATTGAAGAAGTTGAAAAAGGATATACCCTGAATGGTAAGGTAATACGCCATGCTAAAGTAGTAGTAGGCAACTAAATAATTATGGCGAAGAAAGATTTTTATGAAATATTAGGCGTAGGTAAAAATGCCTCTGCTGATGAGATAAAGAAGGCTTACAGGCAAAAGGCTTTACAGTTTCACCCTGATCGTAACCCCGGGAATAAAGAGGCGGAAGAAAAATTCAAAGAAGCCGCAGAAGCTTACGAAGTATTGAGCGATGCTAATAAAAAGAGCCGTTACGACCAGTTTGGGCATGCAGGTGTGGGCAGCAGTGCCGCATCTGATGGCGGTATGGGTGGTTTTGGCGGTGCACAAGGTTTTGGTGGCATGGATATGAATGATATCTTTAGCCGCTTCGGAGATATTTTTGGCGACTTTGGATTTGGTGGCGGAGGTGGTGGTGGCAGACAAATGAATAGGGGACAAAACCTGCGCGTTAAACTAAAACTAACCCTACAAGAAATTGCCAATGGGGTAGAGAAGAAAATAAAGGTAAACAAACACATTGGTTGTAAAGAATGCCGCGGAACAGGCGCAGCCAAAGGTTCAGGGTTTAATACCTGTAATACCTGTCACGGTTCAGGGTATGTAACCCGTGTACAAAAAACATTTATTGGCCAAATACAAAGTACAGCACCTTGCCCAACCTGCCATGGTGAAGGCAAAATAATAACGGATAAGTGTAAAGTTTGCCATGGTCAGGGAATAGTAAGTAGTGAGGAAGTTATTACTGTAAGAATACCAGCCGGTGTTGAGAATGGGATGCAATTATCTCTTGCAGGCCAAGGGAATGCCGCTATACGGGGTGGTGTGCCTGGTGATCTTATTGTATTGATTGAAGAAATAGAAGACGATTTGTTGAAACGTAATGGAAACGATTTGTATTACGAACATTATATAAATATAGCCGATGCGGCTTTGGGGTGTAATATAGAAGTACCAACCCTAGATGGAAAAGCAAAGGTAAAAATAGATGCCGGCACACAAAGTGGAAAAATATTAAGATTGAAAGGCAAAGGGCTGCCCAGCGTAAATTCTTATGGAAGGGGTGATTTACTTGTGAATGTAAGTATTTGGACTCCTCAAAGCCTTTCGTCCGAAGAAAAGAAATTGATGGAGACCTTGAAAAAGTCGGCCAATTTTGCACCGCATCCTGATAAAAGAGGCAAAAGCTTTCGTGAAAGATGGGAGGAATTATTCCACTAAATTTTACTAATTTCGAAGCCGTAAATTATTTATGGCTAATATAATCTCTGCAAATAATATTGTAAAGCGTTATGCCCAGCATACCGCCCTAAACGATGTAAGTATACAAGTTCCCGAAGGAACCATTTATGGCTTGCTTGGCCCTAACGGCGCAGGTAAAACATCGATGATTCGTATCTTTAATCAGATTACCGCACCTGATAGCGGAGAGGTTTTCTTCTATAACGAAAAACTCGCCCCGCATCACACCCACAACATAGGTTATTTACCCGAAGAGCGTGGGCTTTATAAAAAGATGAAAGTAGGCGAGCAGGCTTTATATCTTGCTCAGTTAAAGGGAATGGAGAAGAACGAAGCACTGAAAAGGCTGAAGGAATGGTTTGTAAAGTTTGAAATAACTGCCTGGTGGGATAAAAAGATAGAAGAACTATCTAAAGGTATGGCACAAAAGGTGCAGTTTATAGTTACGGTTCTTCACGAACCAAAACTACTTATACTTGATGAACCTTTCAGCGGGTTCGACCCGATAAACGTTGAGCTTATAAAAGCTGAATTGCATAGGATGAAAGCGAATGGTACGTCCATTATTCTTTCGAGCCATAATATGAATTCTGTAGAAGAATTGTGCGATTACTTAACACTCATAAATCATTCAAAAGCTGTATTGGCAGGCTCAGTAAATGAACTTAAGCACAGATATAAAGAACATGTGTGGGAAGTTAAGTTTGCGGGAGATTCTGAGAAATTGAAAAAAGCTTTAACGGGCAAGTACGATTTGCTGGCTATTAAAACTAAAAATGGTGAACAACAGGCAGAAATTAAAATCCCTGCTAATCTATCGCCAAATGAATTATTAAGCACTCTTCTTCCTGTATGTACCATACAAGGCTTGGAAGAAGTGCTGCCATCGATGAATGAGATATTTATTACAGCAGTAAAAGGTGAACCCTTAAAACAAGCCACAACATGAGTAAAATAGGGCTTATCATAAAAAGGGAATACGTTACCCGCATACGTAAAAAAACGTTTATGGTAATGACCTTGCTTGGCCCCCTGCTTTTTGTAGGTACTGTATTTGCCCCCGCACTTTTTGCCGGAGTAAATAAGGAAAGCAGGAAAGTAGTGATGGTGGATGAAACCCATTCTTTTTGTGGAACATTGAATAATACGCCTGCGGTACGCTTCGATTATGGCTACTGCAACTTTAACATAAACCAGGTTAGAAACCTGTTTATGGATTCTTCAAGTACTTCGGTTTTATATGTACCTGCTAAAATGGAGCAGGATGGAAGTGTTATACTTTATTCCAAAAGTGCGCCTAATATGGATGTGTCTTCGGATATAGAATACCAGATAGATAATATGCTGGAGCGCGCCAAGATGAAGGCTGAAAATCTTGACCCTACAGTGATTGACAGAGTGAAGACGAGTATAAAGGTAGAGAACAATGTAAATAATAAAGTAACCGATAATGTGTATTCTTTAATACTTGGCATGGTATGCGCCCTGCTTATTTACTTGTTTATTTTCATGTATTCGGTGCAGGTAATGCGTGGCGTTATGGAAGAAAAAATAAGCCGCATTGTAGAAATAATTATATCCTCGGTAAAACCCTTTCAGTTAATGATGGGTAAGGTGATTGGCGTTTGCCTTGTAGGGCTTACACAGTTTGTTATTTGGGTAATAATGTCGATTATTTTATTTTCACTTGGCTCCAATTACATACAATCGGCGCAACTAAACCCTAATAATGCTAAGATTGAACAAACCATGAAGCGTGGAATGTCGCAAAGTGATAATACTAAGGCACCTTCGGCTGACAATACCATTACCAAGGCAGATGCTATAAATATTGGTGTAAGCGCCATTCAAAATATTGAACGAACAAACTGGCCCCTTATAATCGGCTGCTTTATATTTTATTTCCTGGCTGGCTATTTGTTGTACAGTTCTTTATTTGCGGCCTTAGGCTCGGCAATAGACCAGGAAACAGATACACAGCAGTTTATGCTGCCCGTAACTATGCCGCTCATCCTTTCAATAATTGTAATGCAGCGTATTATACAAGACCCGCAGGGCAACCTGGCCTTTTGGTTCTCTGTAATTCCATTTACTTCGCCTATTAGTATGATGGCTCGTTTACCTTTTGGTATTCCTATTTGGCAGTTATTATTATCCATGTCGCTTTTATTGGTTACCATATTCGGTACCATTTGGCTGGCCGCTCGCATATATAGGGTAGGCTTGCTTATGTATGGCAAAAAAATAAGCTATGCCGAGCTATGGAAATGGCTATTTTATAAATAAGGAGGCCGTAAAGGTAAATCCTGAATATTTCTTTTGATTTTCAGAACCTTAGTTCATTAAACTACATTATTAACAATCCATTGTTCATTGTTAATATATGATTTCATAACTGTTACTTATGATACTATATTTGTCTTTCATGATAAAATATGTGTCTTTTAGTGCTATACTTTAGTTGTTAATACAGAAATGCACTTAAAACCTCTTTTATCTCTTCTAAAAGTATTAATGTTGTATTCATCTTTCTACGACTATAATTACTAAACTGTGGCATTACGTATTCTTGTTTCTCCACTTGATTGGGGCCTTGGGCACACCACCCGCTGTATTCCTATAATTCAACATCTTTTAGATAGAAATGTTGAAGTAGTTGTGGCCACCAGTGGTGCTTCGCTTATGTTATTAAAAGAAGAATTCCCTCAGATGGAATACATAGAGTTAAAGGGCTATAGAGTGCGTTATTCTTCCTTTTTGCCTGTTTCCATGGCTGTGGCATTGCAGGTGCCTAAAATTAACCGTGCCATAGCCCGTGAACATCGGGAGTTGCAGACAATTATAGAGAGTAAGAAAATAGATGCCGTTATTTCGGATAACCGTTTTGGTTTATGGAGTGACAAAGTGCCTTGCGTGTTTATAACACACCAGCTAAACATACATTCTCCATTTGCAAAAGTGTTACTGACAGAAAAGAATCTGGGTTATATAAAGAATTTTACCACTTGCTGGATACCCGATTACGAGGAGGGTGATAATCTTTCGGGTACTTTATCACATCCAATACCTGAAGGCATTAATGCACAGTACATAGGTGTTATTTCAAGGTTTGAGGCGCAAAAGGAACGTGAACAAATGCAGTACGACTTACTTGTACTGCTTTCGGGCCCCGAATCACAAAGGACAGTGCTGGAAAAGAAAATAGTGAAGCAAATAAGAGCAATTGGTAATATAAAAGCCTTTGTGGTAAGGGGTTTGCCGGGTGGAAAGACATTACCCGATGAAAAAAATATTGAATATGTAAATCATTTGGCTAAAGATACTCTGTTGAAGAAAATTGGTGTAAGCAAAGCGATTTTATCTAGGCCGGGGTATACTACTTTGATGGATTTGGCAGCAATAGGAGGGAAGAGGACAATTTTTATTCCCACACCCGGGCAAACTGAACAGGAATACCTGGGTATGTATATGGATTCTGAGGAAATTGCCGTTTCCTATCTTCAAAAGAATTTTTCTTTAAGGGAGGGCTGGAGAAAGGTATTTCAGGCAAAGGGCTTTAACAGCGCACTATATAAACCTATTTATAAAGAAGCTATTGACAAATGGTTAGAAAGTCTTGCCCATCATAAATCTTAACAAACTCCTTTTTTATTACTTTTGCGAATAGTGGCAATGGGGTTTGCCCTTAACCGTCACTGGTTTTTACGGTGACTAATAACTCCTACCTTAAAAATAATTGTTATGCTAAAAGCATTTACCCTTGTTGGAATAGGAGGAGCCATAGGCAGTATAGGCCGTTTTTTGGTTTCCCAATATGTACAAAGCAGGTTTGCCACATCTCATTTCCCTTACGGAACCCTATTAGTGAATATTACAGGCTGTTTTATAATTGGTGTAATATTCGGAATAGCAGAAAAAACTGAAATACTGGCCGAGTGGAGGCTTTTGCTGGTTACCGGCATCTGTGGAGGATACACAACCTTTTCCGCCTTTTCATTCGAAAGTATTTCGTTACTGCGCACAGGTAGCCTGTTACATTTTGCCGTATACGTTTCGGCCAGTGTTATACTGGGCCTGCTGGCGACACTATTGCCAATAATCTTCTTTCATAAAGTGCTTGGGTAGATTGTTTTAAGAAAGTACTTTGCTGTTTTAACATTAATATTATATTTGCACCCTCAAATTTTGGGAGCTTAGCTCAGCTGGTTCAGAGCACCTGCCTTACAAGCAGGGGGTCACAGGTTCGAACCCTGTAGCTCCCACCAAAATACAAAAGCCCGTAAGGGCTTTTTTTATGCACTTTGTTTATATATTATATAGTTTGAGCATAGACACTTATTATGTTGGCGAGACTGAGAATATTGAATTTCGTCTTAAACAACATAATTTAGGGTTTTATGTCGGGGCATATACAAAGCAAGCAACAGATTGGAGACCGTATATAAGTATAGAATGCGAAACAAGAAGTGAAGCAAGAAAAATAGAAGCCCATATCAAGCGGATGAAGAATAGGAATTACATTGAAAACTTAAAACAACATCCGGAAATCATTGACAAACTAAAAGAAAGGTACAAGCAAAGGTCACAGTCCCGATAGCTATCGGGACGAACCCTGTAGCTCCCACCAAAATACAAAAGCCCGTAAGGGCTTTTTTTATGCACTCTCAATGATCAATGAGCTGTTATAGCTTGCTGTTCTCGCTTTCCTCCTTCAGTAAAAGCTTAATATCGGTAATAAGCTTATCTACCTCGGGCTGAGAAATACCGCTATAAACGCCCCTTATACGCCTTTTAGTATCTACCAGGGTAAGGTTTTGCGAATGTACAAGGTAGCCATTGGTTTCAGCAAGGTAGGAGTTCCTGGCAAGATTCAGCACCTGATCTTTATCTCCTCTTAAAAAGTACCATTGATAAGGAACAGCATCATGGAGTTTAGCATATTCTTGCAGTGCAGGAATACTGTCTTGTTCCGGGTTTACCGTAAACGATAAAAACTTAACCTTACTATTTCCGGCAAAGGCTTTCTGCACACTTTCCAGTTCGTTATTCATTTGTTTGCAAATGCCGGGGCAGGTAACGAAAAAGAAATTGGCTACATATATTTTATTACTGAATGTATCCTGCGTTACTATTTGCCCCATTTGATCGGTAATAGAAAAGTTGGCAATAGTATGGTAAATAGTATCTTTAGTTACAGAATCGGTAGTGCTAATACCAAGTATAGGTAAGTAGCGTACTTCTGTTTTACTGCCCTTGCATTGCGCAAGTAATACAGGCATCAATACCAAAACAGCTAACCTTATATACCTGGAACGTAACATTGTTATTTCTTAAAATAAAAATCTCCCGCAAATTTTACGGGAGATTTTACAATTAAAATATTTTCTGTTTTATCTTATCATTACAAATCTTCCGGTAGTAGTAAGCTGTCCGGCATTTATTACATAGAAATATACTCCTGGAGAAAGTTGCGAACCGTTATCTGATTTTCCATCCCAGTTATTTTCGTAATAACCTGCGCCCATAGCCCTTTGACGAGAAACCAGCGCCCTTACTTTTTGTCCATACATATTATATATGTTTATAGTTACATTGGCCGGTGTATTTAACGTATATCCAATATGTACCAATGTGGTAAATGGGTTTGGATATGCTTTAGTTGTAAGACTTGGAGCAGGATGATTATTAATAGCAAGTAGCGTATCGCCCTTTAGCATATTAGCTATGTTAACAGTATCATCGCCCGGTTGATAAGGAAGATATTGGTACGAATCAAACAACATTTCGTTAGATGTTGAAGGGCCGGCAACAATATTTTGTGGCGGACTGTTCGGGTTGTTTGGGTTATTTGTTGTGTTATCATAAACGTGCGAAGAATATATGGTATATCCTGCAGGTACTTTTACAAGTTGAGGATATGTATAATAACCTTGCCAGCGGAAGTCCCAGTTGTTAACACGAACAAGCGGTATGGTATCAATTCCGTTAGAAGCGTAGTTTACTATGCTGGTACCAACCTTGTGCTGATGCGGGAAGGTTGCATAAAGTGAATATGCTTGTCCTCCAACAGGGAAGGTAGCGCCATATGTTTGAACTGTGTTAGCTGGAATACTCATGCTCCAGTTTTGAAGAATTGTATTTGTGGTTATTTCTCTTACACCCGAGGTACCAACTGGATAGAAATATATGCGTACCTGTGTACTGTCTACCTTACCTGCAGTACCTGCTGGGTAGTGTATTTGGAACACAATGCTACTGTGGGCTTTCAGTCTGAATCCTATTTTTAAAGGAGCTCTGCCAGGATATATAACAGGCCCTGCACCAGGTGCATATCCGCCTATCATTACATCACTGCCGGGCATAGTAAAACAAAATCCTGATAAATCATTTGCAGCGGCTCCGCTCGTGTCTTCGCTAAATAATGCATGGTGAACAATAGCAGGATTACCTGGTACAATTTCGTAAGCACGTATTATCCGGTCTTGCGAAAGGTTAGTAGGCACCACAAAACAGTTATATGCATCGTTAGCGGCTGCATTGCTTGTAAAGGTTGGTATTTTAACAACAAGATCCGGTGTACCATGAAGTTGGTAATCGTTATTGTAAATTGGGGCAACAGGAGCAAGAGTTGTATCGCCTTTAGCACAACCCGAATCTATCCAGTTTATAATTTCATTCTTTTGGTAAGCCGACAACACGCGTTCGCCGAAAAAAGCATGGTAGGTAGTATCAGGTGGCCACGGTGGCATTAATCCCTGAGAAACATACAAGTTGATAAAGTTGCGATAAGCAAAGGTTTGTGTGTAATTCTGCAATGGCATTGGGCCAATACCTTTTGGGTTGTGGCACACAGTACATTTGCTGTAAAAAATGGGAGCAACGTCCTTATATGTTGACGGAGTTTGCGCTTTTATAAGGCTAACGCTAATTAGAGAGAACGCAATAGCCAAGTATGTTTTTTTCATTTAAACCTATTTTGATACAAATGTACGCAATTTTAAAGACAAGAACACCTAAATTATCAACCACTTAATAACACTTCTGCAAAGGGGGTATCTAAACAGTTTTTGACGAATAATAAATAGAAAAGGCCCCATAAGGGGCCCTTTCAGTTCAAAAACGCTCTTATCTTCCATAGTGGCCACCTCTTTGTGGCACATTCCGGGCTTCAACATAATGCGATGGAGTATATTGCCTTTGGTTGCCATGATTATCATCATGCCTTTGCTCATTCCTTCCATCACGGTTATTATCATGTCTTTGTTCGTTTTGCTGGTTGTAATGCGGATCGTCGTGCCTTTGTATTTGTTCGTCACGATGGGCTGCCACAGTATTCCTTACAGGTGCATACCTATACCTGTCGGCCGCTACAACTGCAACAGGATGGTGGGTGTATCCTTCCACTTCAATCCTGTCAGGTCCTTTATAATAGCCAAAGTGCCTGCCATTATCATAGTCCATCCTATCTATAATATAAGAATGTTGGATGAAGGCGTAATTATGCACACGGGGTATAAAAAAACCTCCCAGGTTTACTTCGCAAATATGTTCGCGGGGAACAAAACACCAGTGTTCGGCAGCTATGTTGTAATTGCCGCCAAAGCCAACGTTTATGCTAACACCCCAAGGTAAAGGTGCCCATCCGTAATAACCATCGCAGCTTCTCCAGGCAACCCATGCAGGGCCCCAGTTTAAATCGGGAATCCAAAACCATCCATACGATGCATCATAATTCCAGCGACCGTAGTGGAATGTGGCCCATCCCCAAGGATAATCTGATGCCCAGGTCCATCCGTAAGAATCATCATATACCCAATGCCCGCTTGTACTATACGGAGCAAAGCCCGGAGCAACACTCGGTATAAATACATATCCGTAATTGGGCCAATTTACCCATTGTCCGTAAGGGGCAAGCTGGTCGTAAAAAGTTTGCATAGTAACCGGCGCCTGCTGATCCGACGTAACGGGCACACCATTGTCTTGCGGCTGTTGATCTGGCGGAGGTGGGTTATCCTGTGCCTTTACCAATACTGCCATTACCAGCATTATGCTTAGCATGCTTGCCGATAAATATTTTCTTAGTTGGGTTTTCATAATAGTAAGATTTATGTTTGTTAGTATTTATTAAACGCCGGGTTTTACCTTAACTACTTTAATATCGAATATAAGCGGGGTATACGGCTCTATTAATATACCTTGTTGCTGATTTCCGAAAGCCAGGTTTGAAGGGAACAGCGCTTTTATAGATTCTCCTTCCTTCATTATAGCCAGCGCATCATCAATACCTTTTAGTCCATTTTCTTTTTTATAAGAAACGAAATAGGATGTTCTACCTTCTCCGTGATTAGATAATTCAACAACAGTTCCATCAAGTAAGGTAGCGGTGTATTCTACTTCAACCGAATCTCCTTCTTTAATTCCTTTTCCTTTTCCTTTTTCATCTTTTAATATGTACATGCCATCGTCGGCTGGTTTTACGCTAATATGGTTATCACTTAAATATTTAGATATTTCGCTTGCTTCATTCGCCTTACGTTGTTCATTTTTAGCCTCACGTTCCTGCATTCTCTTTTCACGGTCAGCCTTTCCTTCCGCTTCGGTCTCAATTTTAACAAGCTTTACGTTGCATGTAAGCATTGAACCGGGTTGTACAAAAGGAGGAATGTTTTTAGCATGAAATGTTTTGGTGTATAACGAATCGGCGCTAAATGTAAAACTTCCGCTATCGCCAACCGACATCATGATTATGCCATCTGCCAGGCATCCTTTAAATGAATTCTTTAAATGCAACTTCACCGTTTTAATCGAATCAGGAATTCCTTCGCGGTGTGCCGAATTAAAAATAACAGAGTCCTTTGCATTTTTTAATACAAGTGATACTTCCGCATAATCGCCCATTACCGGTTTTGGTCCTTTATCACTATGTGTAAAAAAATGATACTGCAATCCTGTGGCAGCATCGGTTTCAAATCCGCCCGAAGAAGAATTTTTGCATCCTGTAACCATAGCCAAGATTGTGGCAGGGAGAAGGAGTAATTTAATTGCGTTTGATTTCATGTGATGAAGATTTATGTTTATTTCTTTTAGTATCCGAAAACAAAATTAGCAAAAAGGGTATTGGGAAAATCGCGCAAAGCTAATTTACATTTTTTTAACTTCTGTGCCCCGTTTTCCTCATCATTCCTTCATAGTAAAGGATGGATGAACTCAAAATTTGAAAGCAATACCTATAGTTGGTTTTAATAGGCCTATTGGCATGGAAGTTTGATCTGTAGGATGGGACAAGGTAGCCGGATAATATCCGGGAGCAGTAAATGTTTCTGTCCAACTTGGGAAAACAGCCTTTGTTTGCGAATAAGAAATATTAAATGTAACATCTATATTATCGCTAAGAGAGCATGCCAGGGTGCCTCCAAAACAAAACCCAAACCTATTGCCACCTTGCAAAAATTGAATTGCTGCATTAACGGTGTCATTGATTGCCAGGCTAACTTCGGGGTAATTGGAAGAAAGAAAGCCCACTAATGCAAACGCACTTAAACTTAATTTTGATTGAGTACCTAAAGGGAAATAAAAGTAAGGTCCTATAAGATATTCGCCTGTATAAAAATCTTCTCCGTTAACCACATTGCTTGTATACCCAATAGTAGAGGAAAATGTTGCCTGATTAAATGAATTTGAATTCCCGGCTATCATTGCCATTAACCCAAAATTATCGGTGATTAGATAGGAGGCATAAACATCAAAATGGAAGCCTGTTTGAGCGAATCCTTGCAAATGTGTTGAATCGATAGATGTTTGGTCCCAAAAGGAGCCTTTAACATTGGTACTACCAAAGTCCAACATAGGTATAGCAGGGCCAATAGACACACCCAATCTGAATTTTTTATCGGAAGACATTTGTGGCTGATCAACCGGAACGCTGCGTACATAATCCTGAGCACTGGTTTTAAAAAAAGATAAAATGAACAATACCCCTATAATTACACATGGTCCATGCCTATTTCCTTTCTTGGTTGTGCTGTGTTTCATCCCTCAAAGATAGGAATTAGCATCCATATCTATAAAAACAGGGTATCCTTCTATAAGATGCATTTACATTTTTATATTAAGTATCTTTGTATCCCTAACGTTGATTTACCTATGGCAAAAAATTTTGTCTCCAATAAAGACGAAACAGCTACAATGTTCCAAAATCCATTTTTGGAAAAGCTTTCGCGCATCCATTGGTCGGTGCCTCTGTACATGTATGTTCCCGTACTCTTCTTCTTTTTGTACAGGTCTGTATTTGTACTTCATCTTAATGTTTTATTTATAATCGGTTTTTATATTGCCGGTGTCCTCGCCTGGACATTTACTGAATATATTTTGCACAGGTTTGTTTTCCATGCGCATTTGCCCGGAAAAATGGGGGAGAGGATAAGTTTTGTGGTGCATGGTGTACATCACGATTACCCTAAAGACAGCAAGCGCCTGGTTATGGTACCATCTATAAGTATTCCGCTGGCTGTTGCCTTTTATGGTTTGTTTTATCTTTTACTTGGCCCCGCCTTATGCGCACCGGCTTTTGCAGGAATGGTTACTGGGTATTTAATTTACGATATGACACATTACGCTATACATCATTATAACACCAAAAATCCGTTTTGGCTTAGCCTTAAGCAACATCATTCCCTGCACCATTATTCCGAAAGTGATAAAGGATATGGAGTGAGCACCAAGCTGTGGGATCATGTATTTCGTACATTGTTTACCAAAACTACGGGCAAGGAATTGCAGGATAACGCTTAGTTATTATTTTAAATTTTTAGTATGAAAAAGACATTAATTGTTGCGCTAATACTTAGCTGCACTATGGCATTTGGCCAACACAAAAAAGGGCCATCAAAACCTAAAACTAAAGCATATAATAGTATTGATTATCCTGCCGACCAATATTCTACAAAAACGGATACCGGTAGTCTTGGTGCAGTTAAACTACAAACTATTCATGTGTTAAGCAAGGGATTAACATCCGACCCTGTTTGTAAAGCATGGCTAATGGTAAAAAAAGGCAATAAAAGTACTGCCAACTTATTTTACGACGATATTCAAACAGATAATGGAACGGCAGGTGTGTTTTTTCCTAAAAAGCAACCAAGGGAAGATATGTTTATAGCCATGAAGTTTGGTGATTTTGATGGGCGCCTAATTGTTATAGACAGAGATGGAAACGCAAATAACGTGCCTGGAGGAAATTTTTATATGTCGGAAGATAATAAGTATCTTTTTACAAACTATGAATCGGATCAAGCAGGTGTTACAATTATTGATTTAGACAAAAATGACGAAATTTTAGGCGATAGCGCTACTCTTGATAACAAGCTGGGGCAATGGTATTACCAAGACGATAAGTTTTTTGCTATTGCCTTGACGGAGCCCAAGGAAGATGCCGATACAACCCAGATTACAATAGGCACTTTGGATATGAAGAAGAAGAAAATTGTGTTTTCGCAGGTAGATAAAACGTATCCTGAAAAGGACAATAAGCTACAGTTTTATAGCTATTACGATAAGCCTGAAAATAAAGGCAATTGTGCTTGCGGAAGGCGCTAAGTAAATTCTGAATTATGCCATTATATGTAAATGGTGATTTACGAAAAGACGTAAAAGAGATTTCCACCGACCTTTTAAAGACTATTGATCAGGCCGCAAAGAAATTTGCCTTTATCAGCGAAGAACAATGGTCGAAACAGCCATCGCCTGAATCCTGGAGCAAGAAAGAGATATTAGGTCATTTAATAGACAGTGCAGCAAATAACCATATTCGTTTTGTGCGGGCGCAGTTGGCAGAAACAGAATTTACGGGGTTAAGCTACGAACAAACCTTTTTTGTATCCAGTCAGCAATACCAACAACGTAGTTCTACCGAAATAATAGAATTGTGGCAGGCATATAACCGCCACTTGGCGCATGTTATAAGCCATATAGATACGTCCAAACTAAATGTTATTTGCAAAATAGGACAAAGCGAACCCGCAACACTGTTATTTATTGTGGAAGACTATCTGGCCCATCTAAAACATCACTTGGAGCAGATTGTTGGATAGCCTTAAGCCATCAATTATCATTAATCAAGTCCTATCATTATCTTTGCACGCTTAAAATGGCAGACGAAAAAATATATTCATCAAAAGCTCCTGAACCGGTAGGCTTGTATCCTCACGCACGCAAGGTAGGTAACCTCTTATTCTTATCGGGTATTGGGCCTCGCAAGCGTGGTTCTAAAGATATACCTGGGGTTACCTTAGATGAGAAAGGAAACATAACCGCTTATGACATTGAAACCCAGTGCCACTCTGTATTTCAGAATATACAGGCAGTACTTGAGGAATCAGGCTCTTCATGGGATAAGATTGTGGATGTAACTGTATTTTTAACCAACATGAAGGCGGACTTTGCTAAATACAATAAAATTTATGCCGAGTATTTTAAAGATAACCTGCCTTGCCGAACTACCATTGAAATAAAGTCATTACCCACGCCAATTGCTATAGAGCTAAAAGTTATAGCTATAATATAATTGTTCACTGTCCATTTTTAATTGCTAATTATGCCCAAGTTCCCTCAATACGATAATCTTAATTTAAGCGCTTTAAGCAAGGAAGTCCTTGAAAAATGGGCCAAAGAAAAGACCTTTGAAAAGAGTGTATCACTTCGAGAAGGGTCTAAATCATTTACTTTTTACGAAGGCCCACCATCAGCAAATGGCATGCCGGGCATACATCACGTAATGGCCCGCTCTATAAAAGATATTTTTTGCCGTTACCAAACCATGAAGGGCTTCCAGGTTAAACGCAAAGGCGGATGGGATACCCACGGACTACCTATAGAACTTGGGGTAGAGAAGATGTTAGGCATTACCAAAGATGACATTGGCAAAAAAATATCGATAGAAGATTATAATGCAGCCTGCCGCAAGGAGGTTATGAAATATAAGGATAAATGGGAAGAGGTTACTCGCCTAATGGGCTATTGGGTAGACATGGACCATCCTTATGTAACCTTTGAAAACAATTATATTGAGTCGGTTTGGTATATACTTAAAGAGTTTTATAAAAAGGGATTGCTCTATAAAGGTTATACTATCCAGCCATATTCATGGGCTGCCGGCACAGGCCTAAGCTCACACGAGTTAAACCAACCAGGCTGTTACAAAAACATAAAGGATACTACAGTTACAGCACAGTTTAAAGTTAAAAAGGAGGCAAAATCAGAGCCTTTATTAGGAAAAGAAGATGTCTATTTCCTGGCATGGACAACCACACCCTGGACACTTCCATCTAACTGTGCACTGGCCGTAGGTAAGAATATAGACTATGTATTGGTACAAACTAAAAACCGATATACTCAGCAAACAATACACGTAGTACTGGCAAAGCAACTATTGGGCAAGTATTTTCATAAAGTAGTTGAGCCCGATCAAGGTTTAATAAAAGATTTTACAGAAGCGGAGAAAACTGCGGATGTGGCTTTTATACTAAAGTCTTTTAAAGGCTCTGAATTAGCAGGTATAAACTATGAACAACTAATGCCCTATGCCAAGCCGGAAGGCGGGGATGGCTTTAGAGTTATTATTGGTGATTTTGTTACCACTGAAGACGGAACGGGAGTTGTACACATTGCGCCCAGCTTCGGCGCAGATGACTTTAGGGTTGCCAAACAAAACGGCATAGGCTCGCTTACTTTGGTAGATAAGCAAGGTAAGTTTGTGGAGGCCGTTACCGATTTTGCAGGCAGGCATGTAAAAACCAAGGAAGACCAGGATGATATTGATAAATCTACCGATCTGGCTATAGCATTAAAGCTAAAAAAAGAAGGCAAAGCTTTTAAAGTTGAGAAATACGAACATAACTATCCGCATTGCTGGAGAACCGACCAACCTGTAATATATTATCCTTTGGATTCGTGGTTTGTAAAGACTACTGCTGTGCGCGACAGGATGATAGAGCTTAATAAAACAATTAACTGGAAGCCTGAAACTACCGGAACGGGTAGGTTTGGTAACTGGCTGGAAAACCTTGTAGATTGGAATTTATCACGTTCGCGCTTTTGGGGTATACCACTGCCCGTATGGAGAACAGAAGATGCCAAAGAAGAAATATGTATTGGGTCGTATGAGGATTTGAAATCTTATGGCTTCTATTTTTCGGAAGAATTCTTAAAAAAGCTAGTCCCTCCTGGTGCTCCTTGGGCTACAGAAAAGGCAAAAAAACTTTTCGAAGAATTAAATGCTGATGGAGTAAATCCCTGGGCTTTGTATACTCCAGATAAAGAAAATATTGAATTTGTAAATCTACGAGGTTTATTATTGAGGGCTGGATTTAACGGAAAACACGCAAAAAAATATCTAACTCCAGTGAGTAACTTAGGGGAACAAATTGACTTCCACAAACCGTTTATAGATAAGGTTGTTCTTGTAAAGGACGATAAAGTTTACATAAGGGAGTCTGATTTGATCGACGTATGGTTCGATTCAGGTGCCATGCCGTATGCCCAATGGCACTGGCCATTTGAACATAAAGGAGATTTGAAAAACAACTTTCCGGCAGACTTTATTGCCGAAGGAGTAGATCAAACACGCGGATGGTTTTTTACACTACATGCCATTGCTACCATGTTATTCGATTCGGTTGCTTTTAAAAACGTAGTATCTAACGGGCTTGTATTGGATAAACATGGCAATAAGATGTCGAAACGCCTTGGCAATGCGGTAGACCCATTTACAACCCTTGAAAAATACGGGCCCGATGCTACCCGCTGGTATATGATAAGTAATGCCCAGCCCTGGGATAATCTTAAATTTGATGAAGAGGGAATAGGAGAGGTGCAACGTAAGTTTTTCAGGGCATTATATAATACTTACGCCTTTTATGCATTATACGCCAATATAGATGGATTTACATTTAAAGAAAAAGAAATCCCTGTAAAAGACCGCCCTGAGTTGGATCAGTGGGTTATTTCAATGTTATCCTCATTAGTAAGCAGGGTGGATGAATATTACGCAACGTACGAACCTATGCGGGCTGCAAGGGATATTGAAGACTTTGTTACTAATCAGCTTAGTAACTGGTACGTACGCTTAAGCCGCAGGCGTTTTTGGAAGGGCGAATACAGCGGCGATAAAATAGCGGCCTATCAAACATTATACACTTGCCTTGAAGTAATAGCAAAGCTTATAGCGCCTATTGCTCCTTTTTATGCAGAGAAGCTGTTTGCTGATTTAAATGGAGTAACTGGTAAAGAAAAAGTGGAATCCATCCACCACAGCCTTTTTCCTAAAGTAGATAAGAACGATATTAATGCTGCATTAGAAGAAAGAATGGATTTGGCACAACGTATATCCTCTTTAACTCTTTCCTTAAGAAAGGATACTAAAATGCGTGTTCGCCAGCCACTTAATAAAGTAGTAATTCCAATACTTGATGAAAACTTAAAGCACCAAATAGATTCGGTTAAGGCCCTTATATTGGCCGAAGTAAATGTTAAATCGCTCGAATACATAACCGACACCTCTGGTGTTTTGGTTAAAAAGATAAAAGCCAACTTTAAAGAATTGGGTAAAAAGTTAGGACCGCTTATGAAAGAGGCTGCGCAAGCTATTGGCGGCTTTAACCAGGAGCAAATAAGAGAACTGGAATTAAAAGGCGCATACACCTTAAAGCTGGGTGGTAAAGATGTAGCGCTACAATTAAGTGATGTGGAAATACTTTCGGAGGATATACCTGGCTGGCATTTGGCTACCGATGGAAAGGTTACCGTGGCGCTGGATATTACCCTTACTAAGGAGTTAAAGGAAGAAGGAATTGCCCGCGAGCTCATAAACAGGATTCAGAACCTGCGGAAAGACAAGGACTTAGAGGTGACTGACAAAATTAATCTTAAGATTAAAAAGAATAGCCTAATAGATAGTGCGATTACAAATAATTTTCGATATATTTGCGCCGAAACGCTCGCCGAGTCACTCGAATTAGTAGAGTTAGTAGATGAAAGTGAAGCGGTTAATGTGGAAGTGGATGAGAATATCAGCACTTCAATTTTTATAAATAAACATAACTAAGACAGTATGGGAAAGAAAAAAGATAAAAAGAAAGCTAAAAAAGCTGAGAAGAAAGCAGCAAAAAAAGTTGCATCTAAAAAACCAACTCCTAAAAAAGTAGTTAAGAAAGCTAAACCTGCAGCCAAAAAGGTTGCGTCTAAAAAGCCTGTTGCTAAAAAAGTAGTAAAAAAGGCTAAGTCAGTGGCCAACAAGGTTGCATCTAAAAAGCCTGAAGTTAAAAAAGTAGCGGCCAAAAAGCCTGCCAAACCAGTTGCAGTAAAAAAAGTTGCTCCGGTAAAAGCAGTTACAAAACAACCTGTAGCTAAAACTAAACCTGCACCTGCAAAAGCAGTAGCAAAACAAGTTACTCCTGCCAGGGCATCTGCACCAACAGCGCCTCCTGTTAAGCATACCCCAAGGCCAAAGGCAATGAGCCAATTCTCTGAACCCGTTAACCTTAGTACTATACCGGATTATGTTCCTGAAGCACCTGCTATTGCTAAAAAAGAAGTAGTAAGGCAAAATCCGAAAAACAAACAAAAGGAAGATACAAGGAATCGTTATTCTGAAAAGGAACTTGGCGAATTCAGACAGATTATATTAGAAAAGCTTGATCAGGCTAAGAAAGATTATGAATTATTAAAGAATACCCTTTGCCATACTGATGATCATGGCACGGATGACACATCTCCTACATTCAAAATGCTGGAAGATGGCTCAGACGTTCTTACCCGCGAAGAAACAGCGCAATTGGCGCTTCGCCAGGAAAAGTTTATACAGAACCTGCAAAACGCACTAATACGTATCGAAAACAAGACCTATGGCATTTGCAGAGTTACCGGTAAGCTAATACCTAAAGAGCGTTTAAGAAGGGTACCCCATGCTACATTAAGCATAGATGCCAAGCTTGAACAGCACTACAATTCATAACACTGTGGTAGGTAGATAAACCTATCTTTGCGTTCTCTTTACTAAGTATTGTGAAAAAGCCTTTGCTTATTATACTGCTGGTTTTATTTATAGACCAGTTTATTAAAATTTATATTAAAACTCACTTTGCATTAGGTGAGGAGTATAAAATAGCCCCTTGGTTTATTATTCATTTTACTGAAAACAACGGCATGGCCTTTGGCATGCAGCTGGCAGGTAGTTATGGCAAAATATTGCTTAGTGTGTTCCGCATTGCGGCTGTAATAGCCATAGGATGGTATCTTAAAGATATAGTGCAGAAAAAAATGCACCCGGGCCTCGTTATAAGTATAGCGTTGATATTCGCCGGAGCCTTAGGAAATATTATAGATAGCGCATTCTACGGACTTATTTTTAATGAAAGTGGTTTCGAGCCTTCAAAGTTTTTGCCTGCCGGTGGCGGATATGCGAGCTTTTTACATGGCAGGGTAGTAGATATGTTTTATTTCCCGATTATAGAGGGGCATTTCCCTTCCTGGTTTCCTATATGGGGTTCAGAAGAGTTTATATTCTTCCGCCCTGTGTTTAACTTTTCCGATTCGTCTATTACAGTAGGTGTTGTTCTTATCCTTCTTTTCCAAAAGAGATTTTATCCTAAGAAGGTTGAAACACCTGATTCTTCTGTACCAAACAATGAAGCAGGTAATATATCTGCGTAAAGTTTAGCCCTTAGCGCGAATTAGAACATGTAGCCGTACTTCTTTTTCAAGAAGCCATCATCGCCACCGCCTTTTTTGCCTCCGTTGCCTTTAAAGGAATCGGTGCTGAAAATAAGGCTTATTTCGTGTGAACCTGTAGTGAAGTGGGCAAGAGCGGAAGTTACTAAATCGTATGAATAACAAATTTCGAAGTTATTGCGTATGGTAAGACCAAGGTCTAATGCAATAGCATCTCCAATAATATACGAAGCACCTACGTAGAATTTATTCTTTACGTGAACCCTTAAGCTATAAGCGAGGTACATTGGTGTGCCGGGTGCTAATGCGCCAAATAAAGAGTTTTGCCACACATAATCCGGATTACCGGAGAAGCTGTAAGATAGATAACCATATAAATGAGGAACCAGTTCAACTACGCCCAGTTTAGAAGTATCCGGGCTGTATTTTTTATAAATATTTTCATCCGTGCTTAGCAGGTTGTCGGCACTAAGGCCCAGTTGAAACCTGTCGTTGTATAAATAAATACCGGCGCTTGCTTCCGGTGCCCATGCAGAGGCTGTAGTACCTAAATCTATTGCGGGATCGTTTTGCTGGTGTATGGTAACCTTAGAACCATTTACAAAATACTCCATCATAGAACCTGCTACACCCATCGACAAAATTAAATCGGGAAATTTGATATGGTATGCATAACAAAGCGTATAGTCGTTGCGTTGTGTAGGCCCTGTTTGATCCTGGTACAGGTAAGCGCCTACGCCCATTTTGCCACTGGGCAAACGGTAGTTTAAGCTTATACCCTCGGTAACGGGTGCATCAGGAAAGCCCACCCACTGGTCTCTGTAATTAATGCGGATATCATATGTTCTTTTAGTACCGGCTATAGCAGGATTAAAAAACAACAAATCTGTAGGAAATTGGGTAAATATGGGCAGCTGCTGTCCGTAGCCATCTACCCATGCACCAAACATTATAAGAGAAAGAAAAAATATAGTGAGTCTTTTTTTCATCTGGCTTTACTGTGGTTTTCGTATTATGGTTACAGAGCCTCTATAGCTTTGTCCGGTTCCTGTATATACTATGTAATAATAAGTTGCATCAGGAACATTAGTGCCATCTATGGTGCCATCCCATTGGTTAAGATAGCCGTTGGCTGTGTATATTTCTTTTCCATAACGGTTAAATATAATTACTTCGTTATTCGGGAAAAGGTCAATATTGCCAATAAACCAGGTATCGTTAATACCATCTCCGTTCGGGGTAAAAGTATTGTAGAAGAATAAAAGACTATCGTCTTTAACATCTACCACAACGGAATCAACACCATAACAGCCATTGGCACCCTTGCCAATTACCGTATACGTTGTAGTTACCGATGGTGTTGCATCAGGGTTAGGGCTATTGTAATTCGAGAGAGTACTATTAGGAGACCATTGATAATTACTTACCAGGCCTGTAACATTCAGAGTAACCGTCTGTCCTCTATCTATAGTAACCGGAGATGTTGTGCTTGTAACGGGAAGAGGTTTTACATTGATAGTTACTGTTGTTGAAAAATTACATGTACCATCGCTTGCTGTAAGGGTATAAGTAGTTGTAGTACTCGGTTTAGCTATTGTTGTAGGGCATGTAGGGCATGATAAGCCGGCAGCAGGAGTCCAGGTATAAAAATTGGCTGGCGGATTTGAAGCCGAACCAATGGTTGCGCTGTCTAAAAACGGGCATATAGTGGCATTACTACCGGCGCTTACTTGGTTAATATTATCAACGGTAATAGTTTGTGTTGCTTGTCCGCGATTACCAACAAAATCTATAACGGTAACTGTAAAAGTAGTTGTTGCTCCAACAAGCGCATGCGGGTTCCAGTCTGCAGGATTGTTAAGTCCCACTGCAGGTGTCCATGCCACAACATAAGGTGGTGTTCCACCACTGACTGTAGGGCTACCACCAAGTGCAACCGAATCGCCGGGGCAAATAGTTTTAGCTGGGCCCGGGTCAATTACCATCTGCGCATCAGCACAAAAATTCACGCCAATAATAAGTATTATTGAGGCTATAAAAAATCGGCACAGCCTTGTATATTGCAACATTGTTCTTGTAGAAGGTGAGCAAAGATAATATTCTATCTTAAAATACAGTAACGCTATGATAGTGTGTTAATAACTTGAACGTAATGTTAATAAAGCAAAGTGTCTATATTTGCGTCCGTTTTGGTTTTAAGCGCTTACATTGCTTAGCCGTAATAAAGTATTTAAGGAAGCCATGCCTAAAGTATATTCCATAGTTTATCCTAACATTCCATCGGGTGATGTGTATTACTTCACCACTGATTCGGGGATAAAATATGAGGTTAGGTTTGGACGCAGAAAGGATAATATATTCCATGCTACCATTGTGTTTGGGGTTGTAAATGATGAATACAAGGGAGAAGAGTATGTAACTACAAATAAGGGTGGGCTATACAGTGTTATGTACACTATTGGTAAGATAATAGAGACGTTCATGTCTTACCACCCTAAGATGCATATTTATGAATTTACTGCAATAGCCAAGGATGGTGAAGCAGAAGGCATAGTAACCGTTAGGCGTAGGTTATATGAACGTTACCTTAGCCAGGTATTTGGTAAAGACTGGAAATACGAAATGAAAGGCAACACCGTTGTTGTGTGCCGTATACGTGAGTTTTAATAAATAAAAAAAGTGCAGAATTAGTGCTTATGCTGCTTTTCGTCCGAAACGGTAAGCTTCTTACGGCCTCTCTTCCTGCGGGCAGCCAATACTCTTCTTCCGTTAGCAGTAGCCATTCTTTCACGAAAACCGTGTTTATTGCGTCTTTTGCGTTGCGAGGGTTGAAAGGTTCTTTTCATGGATTCTTAAAATGAGGCGCAAATGTATAATTTTTTTTGCAAACACGGCAAGAAAAACTTTTTTAAGGTAACTTTGGCGCTTTATCGTTACACTATATATGGCAAGGCCGGGACTTACCGATACTGAAAGTGGCAAAAAAACTATTACAAAGGCTTCATTAAAAAGAGCACTTAGAGTAACCGCATTTTTTAAGCCCTATAGATGGACCTATGCTATAGGACTTGTATTCCTTGCACTAACCAGTGTTACAACTCTTTCCTTTTTTTGGATGTTGGGCCGTATTGTAGATACTGCAAGTTTGCGCGATGTGCTTATAACCTTTGGCATTCTTGTGTTTCAGGCTGCTTTTTCATACGGCAGGGTTGTGTTGTTTGTTAATGTAACCGAAAAAAGCCTTGCGGGATTAAGGCAGGCAACCTATTCGCGCCTGGTAAGGCTGCACATGGATTTCTTTTCTCAACGCCGCATAGGAGAGCTTACAAGCCGTATTTCTTCTGACGTGGCCATGTTGCAGGATACCTTTACTACAACGCTTGCAGAATTTTTAAGGCAGTTCCTCACCATATTCGGGGCAGTAGCAATATTGGCTGTTATATCCATTAAGCTTATGCTTATTATGCTATCTATAGTTCCGATAGTAGCCTTGTTTGCAGTGTTCTTTGGCAGGTTTATTCGTAAGTTTTCGCGTAAAACCCAGGATATGGTTGCAGGTTCAAATACTATAGTAGAAGAAACCATGCAGGGAATTGCTACGGTAAAAGCTTTTGCCAATGAAAAATTTGAAACAGAAAGACACCGTAAAAGCACCTTAGATATAGTAAAACAGGCAATAACTGGTGGCCAATACCGTGGAGTATTTATTTCATTTATTACTGTGTGCATGTTTGGCGCTATAGTTATTGTGCTTTGGCAAGGAGCATTATTAATGAAAGAACATGCGGTAACACAGGGAGACATGCTTAAGTTCCTTATGTTTTCAATTGCCATCGGCGCATCATTTGCGGGTATTGCCGATCTATATGCCAGCATTCAAAGAGCCATTGGCGCAACCGAACGGCTTATGGATATTTTAGAAGAACCTATTGAAAATATTAATCTTACTGATGTAGTTGAAATCCAACCTGAGTTTAAGATTGAGGGCAACGTTTCTTTTAATGATGTTAAATTTCATTACGCCACTCGTAAGGAATTACCAGTGCTCGACGGAGTTTCCTTTGATGTTAAACAAGGCGAAACTATTGCTATTGTAGGGCCCAGCGGGGCAGGTAAATCGACCCTCGTACAATTATTGCTGAGGTTTTACGATCCTGTAAGTGGTTCCATACTAATTGATGGAAAAGATTCGCAAAAATATCCCCTAACACAGTTACGTAGCCAAATGGCCCTTGTGCCACAGGAAGTATTGCTTTTTGGTGGAACCATTAAAGAGAATATTGAATATGGTAAACACGGCGCCACAGAACAGGAGGTTATTGAAGCGGCTAAAAAAGCCAATGCACACGATTTTATTATGAGCTTCCCTGATAAGTATAATACAATAGTAGGAGAGAGAGGCATAGCGCTTTCAGGCGGACAAAGGCAGCGTATTGCAATAGCCAGGGCTGTTTTGCGTAATCCGGCTATTCTTATACTCGACGAAGCAACCAGCTCGCTTGATTCAGAATCGGAAAGGCTGGTGCAGGAAGCACTTGAAAAACTTATGAAGGGCAGAACATCGTTTGTTATTGCACACCGCCTTTCAACCATACGCAATGCCAATAAAATACTTGTATTAGAAAAGGGTAAACTTAAGGAAAGTGGAAGCCATGACCAACTTATGCTTATACCCGATGGCCTTTACCGAAGCCTTAGCAAGCTACAGTTCGAAATGAATTAGTTAGCTTACTCTTCTAAGCACTATTTATTACTTTAGCATTTATGAAAATAAGAGAGGTTATACATTATCTTGAATCGGTTTGCCCGCCAGCATACCAGGAAAGCTATGATAATTGCGGGCTTATTACAGGTAACCGGGAACACAATATTACCGGTGTACTTATATGCCTGGACAGCACTGAAGATGTAATAAAGGAAGCTATTCGCTTAAAGTGTAATATGATTATTGCACATCATCCCATACTTTTTTCTCCAATAAAAAAGTTAACAGGCAACACATATTCCGAAAGAGTAATTATATCTGCCATAAAGCATGATGTAGCTATTTATGCTATGCACACTAATTTAGACAACATATATACGGGTGTGAATCATAAAATAGCAGAGAAATTGGGATTGAAAAACCTAAAAATACTTGCTCCTAAAAAGGACTTGTTACGAAAACTAATAACCTTTTGCCCTATTGATAAAGCCGATAAAGTAAGAACAGCACTTTTTGCAGCCGGTGCGGGGACAATAGGAGAATATAATGAATGCAGCTTTAACACAGCCGGTGTAGGAACTTTTAAAGCAGGCAATAATGCCAATCCTTATGTTGGAGCTAAGGGAAACAGGCATTATGAGAATGAAGAACGCATTGAAGCTATATTTCCGGCACATTTAGAAGGTTCTGTAATTAAAGCTCTATTGCACTCACATCCCTACGAAGAGGTGGCTTATGATATTTATGCATTAGAGAACGCACATCCTAAGGTAGGAGCGGGGATGGTTGGTATACTTGAAAAGCCAATGAAAGAAAGGGATTTTATGCTACATCTTCAAAAAACCATGAAGACTTCTGTTATACGGCATACGTCACTATTAGGCAAAAAAATAGAAAAAGTAGCTATTTGTGGTGGCTCAGGCTCGTTTTTATTACCCAATGCCATAAAAGTAAAAGCCGATATATTGGTTACGGCTGATTTTAAATACCATCAATTATTTGATGCTGATAATAAGATAGTTATAGCTGACATAGGTCATTACGAAAGTGAGCAGTTCACATCCCAAATAATCTACGGCTTACTTAAAGAAAAATTTAATACCTTTGCACTCCAAATTTCGAGAACCAATACTAATCCGGTAAACTATTTTTAAAGATGGCTGCTAAATCAAGCAAAAACGGAACGACAAAAAAATCATATTTACAAGGGTTGCAAGGCATGAGTCCTGAGCACCTGGAACAAGAATTGAGCAACCTTTATGAATTACAGCAAATAGACTCTCTTATTGATGAAATACGTGTTCTTCGTGGAGAATTGCCCCTTGAAGTACAGGAATTGGAAGAAGCTGTAAGCAATCTTAAGCTGCGTATTGAAAAGCAAAACGAAGAAGCTGTTAACCTTGAAAAGCTTATATCTGAAAAGAAGAATACAGGCAAGGATGCCCAGTCGCTTATCAAAAAATACGAATCGCAACAAAATAAGGTAAGAAACAACAGGGAATACGAATCGTTGGGTAAAGAAATAGAATTCCAAAAGCTGGAAATCCAACTTTCTGAAAAGAGGGTAAAGGAGTTTAAAGCTGCTATTATTGCAAAGCAAGAACTTATTGCACAATCTGAAACTTTACTTAAAGAAAAAAATAAGGATCTTAAAGCTAAAAAGGAAGAGCTAGACAAAATAGTATCTGAAACTGAAAAAGAAGAAAAAGCGCTTCAAAAGAAATCGGAAGAAGCACAAAGTGATATAGATCATAGCTTACTCGACGCTTACAAACGTATTCGTCCAAATTTTAGAAACGGACTGGCTGTAGTAACTGTTGAAAGAGAAGCATGCAACGGATGTTTTGTTAAAATACCACCACAACGCCAAAGCGATATTGTATCGCACAAAAAACTTGTAGTATGCGAGCATTGTGGCAGAATATTGGTAGATAAGGCAATATTAGATGAAAAGAAAAAAGCACCCACTTCAAAGGTGCTGGAAAAAATGTCGTAATAGCAATATTTTGATAATCATATAGAAAGGGAAGCTGAACGGCTTCCCTTTTTTTAATACCTATTTTATCTTACTTTTGGCATCAAATAAACAACTAACCCACTATGAAAAAAATTATCCGAGCGTTTTCGTTTTTACTTATTTCATTGCAAATTAGCCATGCACAACGTATTATTTCAACGGTTGCAGGCACAGGCGCCGGTTCTTTTTCCGGAGATAATAGCCCTGCAACTGCTGCACACCTTTATGGGCCGGAGGATGTAGTTTTTGACGCAGCCGGTAATTATTATATTTCTGATGAAGAAAATGGCGCAATTCGTAAGGTTAATACTGCTGGTATAATAACCACCATTGCAGGTACCGGCACTCCCGGTTACAATGGAGATGGTGGACAGGCAACAACAACCCAACTTGACTGGCCGGTTGGACTAGCCATTGATGCAGCCGGAAACATATATGTAGGCGATATGTTAAATCAATGTATACGAAAAATAAACACTTCTGGCGTAATAAATATTATAGCGGGTAATAAAACTGCAGGTTTTTTGGGCGATGGTAGTCAGGCAACAGCTGCAGAGTTAAACACTCCACGTTCTATTGCCTTAGACGCTTCTCAAGCGAATCTTTACATATCAGATCAAAACAACAATAGGATTCGTAAAGTAAATTTAGCTTCAGGAATTATATCAACAGTTGCCGGAAATGGTACGGCAGGGTTTAATAGCGACGGCATAGCTGCTACGGCTGCTGAACTAAACCTGCCTTATGGTATTATTTTGGATGCGGCTAACAATTTGTATATAACCGATCAAACCAATCACAGAATACGCAAAGTAAATACATCAGGTATAATAACCACTATTGCCGGAGATGGTACTGGGGCTTATAATGGTGATGGCATTCATGCAACTGCTGCAGAAGTTTATCTTCCTGCAGGAATTGTTATTGGGCCGGGCGGTGATATACTTATTGGCGACACCTTTAATAACAGAGTACGTATGATTGCGCAATGGAATGGCGACATGTATACCATTGCAGGCAATGGCAATGCAGGTTATACCGGCGATGGCTTTCAAGCAACGGCTGCTGAAATGCACTACCCTGCAGGTATTGGTTGCGATGCACATGGAAATCTTTTTGTTGGCGACTGGAGCAATAATGTTATTCGTGAAATAACAAATGCTGATGTAGAAACCGTTATTCAAACTACACATTCTTCTTCTATCACTGTTTATCCAAACCCTGCCAGCAATTTGCTGAATATTAATTTAAATACATTAGCAGAAAAGGTGATTGTAAACCTTTACAATATGCTTGGGCAAGAGGTTTATAACAAAACCTACGCCAATAGCTCAACCATAGCTATACCCGTAAACAATTTTCAAACAGGTACTTACCTTTTAAATATAAAAACCAACGATGGTGTGGTTTTGACAAAAAAGGTTGAAATAGCGCGTTAGGAATAGCAAAGTATATTTCGATAAAAGAGGAGGTGAATAACCTCCTTTTTTATTCAACTAATTATGGCCGGTAATCATAACCTTGTACTTGATATACAGCTTCCCTTCCTTATGTTTTAAGGGAGTTTCTTTATTATTTATAGCCGCATAATCGGGCTGATATATTTTTAAATAATAGTTACCGGCAGGCATATCAAGTATTTCGCCAGGGCTATCGCCCGAAAAAGCATTCTGGTCATCACAAGGCAATATAAGTGAAGTGATCGATTTAGAATCATTGCTGTCGTTCGCCACTTCTACACGAACAAAAACATTTTCATTTAAAAAATGCTCGCCCGAATACGATATATCTATCGTAACGTTCCAAAGTGGCTTAGAGAATGGCGGGAATATAAGAAGTGATGTATAGTTTAGAGTTGAAAACTCAGCCTTAGAACCACACTTATCGTTATCATTTCCATAATCGGCATTGGTATAATAACAGCTTAAGTCGAGCGTACGGGTTGCGGTATCTGGGCCTTTCCACTCGGTTTGCTCACCATCAAAACTAACCCTACATACGGCACCCTGTGAACCCATACATGAATCCTGCTTTTTTTGGCGAAGATTAAGCGGTAAACTATGTGGCACGGGATCTTTTCCTGAACACATATCTACGGAGGATATATTCCCCTTAAAAGCACCTGTTCCCTGAAAAATTTGTGAAATACCACAATAGGGCAAGAGCATGTACGATAGTAAGCTAAATATTATTGCCCTGTTTATTTTCACTTTTATAATCGGTAAACTAAAAAGGGTAAATATATAAAAACCACGAATGAAAACAAGTAACGTTTTATTAACGTTGTATGCCCCTTTTAGTAAGCGCCCTTTGGTACTTGGTGGCGTATTCTTCCTGTTCTTTTAATGAACTTGTAAAGTGCGTCTTTCCGGAAAAATCGGCTTCGGCACACATATATATATAATCGCTTTTTTGGTAATGCAATACCGCATCAAGGGCAGATGGTTCTGGCATATCTATTGGCCCCGGGGGTAATCCAGTATGCATATATGTATTATATGGCGAATCCAGTTCCTTGTCTTTCTCCCTAACGCGCATAATAGAAAAATCGCCACGTGCATAAATAAGAGTAGGGTCGCATTGTAAAGGAATTCCCTGTTTTAAACGATTTATATACAAACCCGCTATTATTGGTTTTTCGCTCTCAATCACCGACTGCTCTGCCTGCACTATAGATGCCAATATGCTTACCTGAATAGGAGTAAGGGGGATCGCTGCAGCCAATTTACGACGCTCGGGTGTCCAAAAATCTTCGTAGTTGTTATGCATTTGCTCTACAAAATTTTCGGGGCTGTCTGTCCACAAAAAATGATAGATACCCGGAATAAACATGGCCGAAAAAGTAGCCCCGTCAAAGCCATATTTTTTTATAACTTGTTTATCAGTCATCACTTTAATTATGGCTGTAGAATCTGCTTCAATCCTGTAAGCCAACATTCCTGCCAATTCATTTACCGTGCGGAGATTGTGGATTACAATTGTTTCAGGCTCTTGTTTGCCCGATATAAGCAGGTCTACCAACTGCATGTTGCTTATATCACTCATTATTTTATACCTGCCTGGCTTAATATGCTCTGTGTATCCCTTTATTTTAGCCAGTAGGCTAAATGCCTTTGGCCTTTTGAGCACGTGCTTATTTACAAGCATATCCATAACCTGGGCAAAGTTCCAATCTTCATGTATGTATACAATTTTGGACTTTTCCTCAAATCGAATGCCAGGGTAATAAAACGCCCTATAGAACACATACAGGCCTATACCTCCAATAATAAAAAACAGGAGCAGTACTATAGCAAGTTTCGTTTTTAAATTTCCTTTTTTACCCGGCGTCATAAAGGTTTAATTCTGCTACAAAGCTATAAAAAGCTAAATGAATGGATTCTGAATTTGTTATAAAGAATCAAATGCTGTATCTTCGTAAAGTATAGCCTATGATAAAAAAGCTTATCTATATTTTTTTTGTCGCTTTCATTACAGTTGCATTTGTAAGGTGTAAAAATGATGTAAAAATCTTAGCTCCGTATAAGGACATACCTGTTGTTTATGGACTGCTCGACCAAAACGACACCGTACATTATATACGGATTAATAAAGCATACGAAGGCGTCGGGAATGCCCTTACTATGGCCCAGCAATACGATTCTATAAACTACCCGGCTGGCACTCTATCTGTGCAGTTGCAGGATGCAAGCCAAAATACTACTACAACTCTTGACACCACATCTGCTATACCCGTGTCAGTAGGCGTTTTTTCATATCCTTACCAGGTTTTGTATAAAACATCTCAAGTTCTTGATTCTACGCATACATATAATTTAATCATAACAAACAAGAAAACGGGTAGGGTGGTTACAGGTTCTACAAAATTATTGCCCGACGTGGCTATAACATCACCGCCACAGTTTATGTCAGGAGTATCTATAGATTTTGATCCGGATACTGCTATCAGGACTATGTTGCAGTGGCGAAGCAATGCACGTGCGGTAATTTATCAATTAACGATTAGGTTCAATTACTATGAAATTAACACTTCGACCAACGATACAACAAATGATTATGTAGATTTTACATATGCGCCCCAAACAACACCTTCTCCTGTGTCTGGTTATACAATGACGTATTTATTATTAAACGGACCTGCATTTTTACAATTTTTAAAAGGCTCTATCTCGGCAGTAAACGGGCGCCCCTTAGTACGGAAAGCAAAAAATGTGCTAATCCTATTTTCGAGCGGCTCCTTAGATTTTAACACTTATATACAGTTAAGCCAGCCATCGTTAACAGTAAACCAGGAAAAACCATTTTTTACCGATCTTAAAAACGCTATTGGCATATTTACTGCCAGGCATACCCAAACCGCTCTTAAGCCTATTTCTCCAATTACACAAAACATGATTGATACGAGTACTCTTATAAGGCCACTTAATTTTAAACCTTAGATTGTAAGAATTAGCAAAACATGGCGATATTGGTGATGTTGCTCAATAAGTAAAAGTGCTATCTTTGTAAAGGTTTACCAATTTTATGAAAAAAATAGTTTTTGTCGCCTCTGTAGCCCTATCTATATTTCTAGTCCCCGGCTGTAAGAATGATATTACTATCCTGGCACCATATAATAGCCAACCCGTTGTTTATGGATTGCTCGACCAAAATGAGACAACGCATTACATTAGGGTAAACAGAACTTACGAAGGTAACGGCAACGCCTATACCATGGCCCAACAATATGATTCTATAAATTATCCTTTGGGTACAATTACGGTGCAATTACAAGATATTGGTAACGGGCAAATAGTTACCCTTGGAGATACAACCGGAATACCATTGGATACAGGCACATTTTCCTTTCCTAACCAGATAATTTATAAAACCAACCAAACATTAAATCCGAACGATCAGTATAAGCTTATCATAACTAATAATAAAACAGGTAAAGTAAGTACAGGCACTACTTCTTTATTGCCTGATGTAAATCCTACTCTTGGTTTTTTGGGTGGAGGCCAGTCATTGCTAACCTCAACTCCAATTAGTTTTTCGAGCCCTGCGGCATTTGCAACTTATGTAACATGGAGTACTAATTCGCAAGCCTTAATATACCAACTTACATTTCGATTTTTTTACACAGAAATTGACTCAGTAAAAAAAGACACGCTTAGCACCTATGCCGATTGGGTGTTTGCAGCACAAACTTCCCCATCTCTACTAAGTGGCTACCAAATGCAGGACAGTTACACCGGGCCTGCGTTTTTACAGTTTCTGGTTGGTAGCATTTCACCGGCAGGAAACAGAACTATTAAAAGGGTTCCGGGCGATGTAGAGGTTATGTTTACCAGCGGCTCGGTAGATTTTAATACATACATTCAATTAAGCCAGCCCTCATTAAATGTTAACCAACAAAAGCCATTTTTTACCGATTTAACTAATGCAATAGGTATTTTTACAAGCCGCCATGTTCAAACGCAAATAAAACCACTGGCTGGTGGTACCATTGTTTATCTGGACACAGCAGTAGCAGTTCATTTTATCAATTTTAGATCTCATTAGTACCGGTAAACTTTAGCCTTAATTCATGGCCGAACTAAGTAATAAAGACCTCAATGCACTTATAACCCTGCTGGATGACCCGGACGATAAAATTTTCGGCACGGTAAAAAATAAATTACTCAATATAGGCGAAAAGGCTATACCGGTGCTCGAAAGCGCATGGGAAACATCCTTTAATCCCTTACTGCAATCGCGCATCGAAAACATAATACACCGTATTCAGTTTGAAAAAGTAAAGGAAACTCTTATATCCTGGAAAAAAGAACGCAGCGATAATCTTGAAGAAGGTGCCTTGTTAGTAGCTCGCTACCAATATCCTGACTTAAACGAAGAAAAGCTTGTAAAGCAAATTCAGCTGATACGGCAGGATGTGTGGCTTGAATTAAATGAAAACCTTACAGCACTTGAAAAAGTAAAGGTTATTAATCACATACTTTTTGATGTGCACCATTACGGTGGCAACACAGAAAACTACCATGCCCCCGAAAACTCCTTTTTGAACAAGGTAATAGAAAACAAAAAAGGAAACCCATTAACCCTTTCTATCCTGTACCTGCTTATTGCGAACGACCTGCATTTACCATTGTGCGGTATTAACCTGCCCGAACATTTTGTACTTGCTTATATAGATGAATATGTAGACCCGGCACACGATTGGGAAGAAAGAATATTGTTTTACATTAACCCCTTTAGCAAAGGAGCCGTTTTTAGCAGAAAGGAAATTGATATGTTTCTTAAGCAACTTAATGTTTCGCCCAATAAAGACTATTATACTCCGTGCACGAATGTGCATATAGTGCAACGCCTTTTAAGAAATTTAATATCTGCATATACCCGCTCGGGTAATACCGAAAAGGTAGAAGAACTGGAAGACATTATGCGGGCGCTGGAATAGCCCCTTTCTTATTCTGTTTAATACGTACTGTACTCATTAGCTTTTGGCTAACTTTGCATCCTTTTGTGCAAGTAGACTTATGAGTGAAGTTACAGGTAAAGCCTTCGATATAAAATCGTTTAAACGAATTATGGGTTATTTACGCCCATATAAAATAATGTTATGGGCTTCTGTGCTTTTAACCATAATACTATCGGCACTCGCACCCGTTAATCCCTGGTTAACTCAATACACACTGGATAATTATGTAGCCAAAGGCAATTCGCACATGCTGGTAATAATGGCGCTGGTATTGTTTTCATCTCTTATTATTAAAGGATTGATCCAATTCTTAAATACATATTATACTAACCTGTTAGGCCAAAACATTATCAGGGATATGCGGATAGCGCTATATGCACATATTCTTAAACTCAAGCTACAATTTTACGACCACACACCAATAGGCACTTTAGTTACCCGGGTTATATCAGATATAGAAACTATTGCAGATGTGTTTTCTGAAGGTCTTATTGTAATGGTTAACCAGCTACTGATAGTAGTGGTGGTGGTGGTTATAATGTTTGTAAAAGATGCAGCCATGGCGGGTTTGTGCCTTAGTGTGTTTCCTATACTTTTATTCGCTACTTATCTTTTTCAAAAGTATACCCAAATATCTTTTCAGGAGGTGCGTACGCAGGTAGCCAAATTGAATGCTTTTGTACAGGAACATATTACAGGCATGAGTGTTGTACAAATATTTAACCGCGAAGATGTGGAGCTGGAAAAATTTAAACAAATAAACAATGCACATAAAATTGCGAACGTAAAATCCATCTGGTATTATTCTATTTTTTTTCCGGTAGTAGATTTACTTTCTGCCATTGCAATAGCAGCAATAGTTTGGTGGGGTGGCAGGGGTATACTTTTTCACCAGGAATCATTTGGAACCGTTGTGGAATTTATCATGTATATAAATATGTTATTTATACCTATTCGCCAGTTGGCTGACCGTTTTAACACCCTGCAAATGGGCGTAGTAAGCTCTCAGCGCATATTTAAAGTATTCGATACCCAAAGCTTTATAGAAGATAAAGGCACACTCGCACCGCCATCATTACAAGGACAATTATCTTTTAAAAATGTTTGGTTTGCATACAATGATGAAAACTGGGTGCTTAAAGATGTTTCCTTCGAAGTTAAACCCGGTCAAACTATTGCCATTGTTGGGGCAACAGGTGCAGGCAAATCTTCCATAATAAATATCCTGGGCCGTTATTACGAATTCCAGAAGGGTTCTATACTAATGGATAATGCTGATATACGGAATTACAAAGTAGAGTCGGTACGCAAAAACATAGCCATTGTATTGCAGGATGTGTTCCTGTTTTCGGATACCATTGCTAATAACATAGCACTTTATAATAATATGATAACGCCCGGCCAAATGGAAGCCGCAGCAAAGGCTATTGGTGCAGATGATTTTATAAAGCAATTGCCCCAGGGATATGACTATAACGTACATGAACGCGGAGCTATGCTATCTGCAGGGCAAAGGCAGTTGGTTTCATTTATACGGGCTTATGTACAGAACCCGAGTATACTTGTATTAGATGAAGCCACATCATCGATAGATACTGAAACGGAAAGGCTAATACAAAAGGCTATTGCAAAGCTTACCGAACACCGTACATCCATAATAATAGCACACAGGCTAGCTACCATACAAATGGCAGATAAAATAATTGTATTGGACCATGGGCAGATAGTGGAGGAGGGCACCCATCAAGAGCTGCTCCGCAAAAACGGCTCTTATAAAAAGCTCTACGAAATTCAGTTTGAAAAGCAAAGCAAGGCAGTTGCCTGATTCTCTTTCATCATTTCTTCAAAACACCTTTTTTTAGATCAATTTTAAAATCAGTATATCATATTGGTTATTAATTAATTATAGACAAAATTTCATCATTTTCATCATCGTAAAGGCATTGAAAACAGAGGAACTACCCTTAATATAAATTTTACATACTGATTATCAGATGATTTATATTTAATTAAATACATCACTATCAAATACATAATAATCTTATGTATCTTTGTCTTATGTAATTAAAACGATAACTATGATTTACTCATCAGAATTAATAAAAGGCACCCTTAAAACTATTGTGCTAAAATTATTGGCAGATAACAAACGCATGTACGGATACGAAATAACACAACGCGTAAAAGAGCTTACCCTTGATAAAATTGAAATTACCGAAGGGGCTCTATATCCAACCTTACATTCATTAGAAGAAGCCGGGCTGGTAACTACCGAAATAGAGTACATAGGCAAACGCGTACGCAAATACTACAAGCTAAGCCAAAGCGGTAAAAACCTGGCATTACAAAAGGTAAGCGAATTGGCCGATTTTATGAATACTATGAAGCTTTTGCTTGATATAAAGACAGCATAAATGTATTGTTTGACTGAGCAACAGATAGATTTTATTCTTGACGACATACGTGCACGTGGCGTTAAGATGGAGAGCCTGCAACAGGATATTCTCGATCATGTTTGTTGTATCATCGAACAAAATCTTGAAGAAAACGGGGACTTCAGGAGCTTCTACAATTCAACTATTAAAACATTTTACAAAAAGGAGTTGAATGAAATAGAAGATGAGACTATATCTCTGCTAACAAACAAACACTATTACACTATGAAAAAGTTAATGATTTATAGCGGAATATTTTCCGCCGCTTTGTTCAGTATGGGCATAATTTTAAAATTCGCGCACATGCCTGGCTCTTCTGCCGGTATTATTCTAGGCATTATCGGCTTGTGTTTTTTGTTTCTGCCACTAATGTTTACTTTAAAAATGAAGGAAGCAAAAAAAGCAAAAGATAAAGTGCTCATCGGCCTTGGTGTATTATCAGGTATTTTAGTCGCTTTGTCTGTTTTGTTCAAGGTACAGTACTGGCCCGGCGCGAACTTTATGGGCATGTTAGCAATTGCCGTACTTGGTCTTTTGTTTTTACCAATCTACTTAGTCACGGGCATAAGACAACCTGAAACAAGGGTTAATACCATTGTAACTTCAGTCTTCATTATATCGGGGTGTTGTTTAATGCTAACACTGGTGGTATCGCCATGGGGAATGAAAGCCATAGAAATAGGCTATACAAGGACGTACTTAAGAAATGAGCAGCTCTTAAAAAACGAACAAAGACTTGTAACATGGGAACTTAAACATGACACAGTGAAAACGGAATCGCTCTCACTAAGTAACGAACTTATAAGCGGTTGTGAAGATATTAAAGCATGGATAATACTGTATGAAACAGGATTCAAAGTTATTGATACAGATTTTGTAAGTAAAGATGTACGTATTGGGAATTCTTTTACAAATTACGATACTGTTGTACAGAGTAAAATAAGAAGATTGGAGAAAGAGGCCGAGGAGTATAACGGGGCAAATTCAAAATTATCTAACCCCGACTTATTAAATGTGCCAATCCAATCAACATTCCTGGAAAGGGCGGCTGGACGTTCACTGGAGACGCTAACTGATATATTCAGAATACAGATGATAGTGCTACAAAACGAAAGAACCCTTGCAGATATAAGGTAACCATAAATTATAATACATAGCCCTGTTTCCTAAATCCGGGAACGGGGCTTTGCATTGAGGGAAGGAAAGGCTAATTATTTATCGAAGTAATCTTTACTTTGTTGCCATTCGGGTTAATCCAAATATCTCCATTGCCCAACATATAGCCCATGTAGTTACCCCAAAGGTTACACGGCACATCGTTACGTATCCTGTTTTTAAATGCGGTGTTAAATATCATATCGTATTTATCTAAAAATACTTTTTTGTTCTTCATCTCTATAGATTTTGGAGTAGATTCTGAAGCATAGTGGAAATGTACATCTATAGGATAGGAAACATTATCTGCAACCCAGTCTTTATCTCCCTTAAGTACAGCATACTTTATTTTACGCGCAAAATTTTCGAGTACTGTATCCGCCGTAAATTCAGCATACCTGTGCCCATAACTGCCTTTAGCCTCGTCAGTAGGGGTAAGATTAAAGGCAACTGTCTTATCGCCCGTAGCTGCCGTCCAGGTTCCTTCACAAATATTGCTTGTATAAGTTTGCCACCGGCTGCTTTTAAAATAACCGCTAACAGTATTATTTAAATATTCTCTTAATTCGATAGTCCCTTGATGATAGTGGCCCGAAAGCGGTATTTTCACTTCATATCTTTTAAACACATAATTTCCTTGTATACTATCGTCATCAAAAACGTATAGCGCCATTTGTATAGCCGAATCGCCAAGTGTTCCTTCAAAATCGTGCCATTCATTTTTACTAAAGCTTGTATCTGCATCCTGCGCATGCAGAGCGGCAGGGCAGATAAACCCCACCATAAAAACAAACAGAGTAAAAATAGTATAGCTTACTGTTTTCATTTTTTATTTATCGATTACCGACCCGGGTACTTCAGGGTTTGTTTCAACCGGCTTTCTTTTTCTACGTTGCAATCGGAAAACCACAAACAGTGCAATACAACCTGCAAGTAGAATAAAGCCAGCCAATCCGAATACCACTTTATGGTACCTGCTACGTATTTTAGCTATTTCCGATTCTTTATCTTCATTCACATTTTGCAGCGCCAGGTTTTTATCAAACTCCGCCTTAGTACGTAATTTAGCAAGTGCCCTGTTCCTGTTTTCTTTATTCAATGAGTCGCTGGCAGCTACATATTGTTTATACGCATCCAGGGCCTTTTGCCATTGCCCTGTTTGTGTAAAAAGCTGGCTAAGGCTTAATTCACTCTCCTTTATCGATTCAAGTAAATGAATAGTGTCGGCCTGGTATAAGGCTTGTAAAATAAATTTTTCAGCATCCTTATAGTTCTTTTGCTTCATATAAATTTCGCCTATACTGCCATTCGATACTGTAACTCCATTCTTATCATCTATATCCTGGCTCAGCTTTAGCGATTTAAACTCATAATCCAATGCCTGCGGATAATTACCCTGGGTTTCGCATACAATACCCATATTCCCTAAAATAGTGGCTTGGGTGCTTTTATCTCCCGTTGCCATAGACATACTAAGTGCCTGATTATAATACTCCAACGCTTTACTGTAATTGGCCTGCGACCAGTATATCATACCAATGCTGCTATTTACACTTGCCAGTATGGGCTTATTTTGCAGGTCTTGTCCTAATTGAAGTGCCTTGTAATCATATTCCATGGCCTTAGCCATATTTCCATCTTCGCGGTAAACCCCCGAAATATTTATTGCAGTGCTTGCCTGCAAAGATTTATTCCCTAAGTCCTCAGCTGCTTTCATGGCTTTGGCATAGTATTCCATTGATTTTGTATAATCGCCTTGGTTTTTATATTGCAAGCCTATATTGCTGCAGCTTTTTGCAACACCCTCCTTGTCTCCAATCTGCTCTTTTAATTCAAGCGCTTTTAGGTAGCATTCCATAGCCTGTGCATCTTCGCCCTGCATGTTGTATACATTGCCAATATTACCAATAGCAAGGGCTATTTCCTTTTTATCACCCATGCTGCGGGCTGTTTTTAGCGCTTTATTATAATATCCTAAAGCTTGTGCATAGTCGCCCTGCGCCTCGTATATAAACCCTATGCTTGCAATTACACCTTCTATCTTCCCCTTGCCTTTATTACTCATTTTTGCGTATGCACCTTCAGCTTTTTGAAACGATAGCATAGCATTGTGGTAATCCTTTTTCGAAAAATAAGCCGTAGCTAATCCCGAATATGCATCGCCAATGCCTTTTGCAAAGTTTATTTGCTGTGCCAGGGCAACAGCCTGGTTGGCCATTTCCATTGCGCTGTCTGTTTTACCTTTGCTGCAATAGGTAATGCATAGAATATAAAGGTGGTTGACTTTAGATGTATCATCTTTATCCTTTTTGATAAGTGACACAAGGGAATCAGGCTTTTGTTGGGATGCAAAAGCAGGTAAGAAAAGACTCTGGCCAAATAACAAAATGAGGATTCTCTTTTTCACGCTAAAGTATATTCTGTTTCAGTAAATTGTAATAAGACCAAATAACCTTTCCAAAAATATAGTTTTAAATCGATATAAAAAACAGGCCTTATTCTAAGCAACATCTTGCTAAAGCGGGTTTATTACCTTTGTTAAAATTAAAAACACCCTATTCATTAAAGGTGAAAGGCATAATCAATTCAAAATATTCGGGTTTCTTTTTAGCTGCATTGTTGTTCCATGTACTATGCGCATGGTTTAGCAGAGGCTTTTACCAGGTAGATGAACACTTTCAGATACTCGAATTTGCTAATTATAAGCTGGGATATAATTGGGCGGATAATTTACCCTGGGAGTTTGCCAGCCAGGTAAGGGCCAGTCTTTTACCCGATTTGGTTTACGTAACGTATAAGTTGTTTTCATTTGTAGGAATACACAATCCATTTGTGGTTATTTTCTCTCTCAGGTTATTTACGGGCATTGCAGCATGGTACATAACTTGCCGCTTATGCCTGCTATTGATGGATGACATGAAAACCGAGATAGGGAAGAGGATGCTTGTGCTTCTTACATTGTTTATGTGGTTTGTTCCTTCGCTTAATGTGCGTTTTAGCAGCGAAAACGTATCGGGCATTACTTTTTTATACGGACTGTACTTTATACTTAAATCTTTAAAGGAAAACAAAAAACAAGTTGCCGCATACGTATTAGCAGGGGCTTTGTTTGGCATATCGGCATTTATACGTATTCAGTCGGCCGCCGCAATAGCTGGCTTTGTAGCGTGGCTGTTATTTATAAAAAAAGGCCAATGGAAGAATTTTGCGGTACTGGTTATATCTGCAGGGTTATTGTTAGTCATAAATTACCTGTTAGACTGGTGGTTTTATGGCAAGCTTTCGTTAACACCGCTCAATTACTATTACAGCAACATTGTTCTGCATAAAGCCGCAAATTTTGGGGTTAGCCCCTGGTCATTTTATTTTAGGGAGTTTTACTTTAAAACCGTGCCTCCTTTAAGCCTTATTTTATTAATACTGTTTGGTATTGGCTTGCTTAAAAATCTTAAAAATCCTTTGATATGGGCATTTGTTCCATTTTTTGTAATGCTTTGTTTTATCGGGCACAAAGAACTCAGGTTCCTGTTTTCGGTAACCTTTATTGGCCTTTATATAATGGCACTTGGGATAGATTACGTACTCTCATTTAATATTTACCGTAAACTGCACTGGTACGTTTGGGGCGCATTACTAATCATTATCCTGCCCTTATTTACATATTCTGTATTTGGCCCCGAAGATGTGTCTGCCAACTATTGCTACTATTTATATAATCATATCTCTAAAGAAAACAACACGGTTTTTGCCTTAAGCGGGGAGAGGGACTGGGGGCTTTCGGGCACTACGTCTACCTTTTATCGCTCGCCTTTTATGAAAGATGCCTTTATAAAAAGCACAAACGAAATTATTCCTTACATGGATAGCACCCATATAGATTCTGCATTTTTTTTGGATAAAAAAAGCGAAACAACTTTTATAATACCCGGATATAAAATAGAGAAGGTATATTGCTTTTACCCAACATGGGCATTAAATACAGATATAAATAGGTGGAAGGAAAGAACCGCTATATGGACTATTTACAAGATAATAAAATCTGGTAAGGGGCCATAAAGAGCTTCATTAAAACAATTCTGCTCTTAAAACTTTATTCTGTCAACTGCTGTTTCCCAAGCGTTAATTCCCAATAGGCGACTACGAACCTTATCGTAAACCACGTCTATTTTAAGGTCATTTAGTTTGTAAAAAAACGCTTTTTGTGATTCTTCGTCCCTAATAGTGCCAATCAGCTTAGCCTCACTAAACACTAATTTACTTTTCTTGGAAAGTGTTAAGGCATTAAATTCTTTTGTGAGCACCCTTTAGTTCTGCAAAACGTTTTCGGGGAAGGAGTAGGAGTATACCTTATCGTTATACCTTATAGATACTGTATAGTTATGTGTAACACCTACGGCGCCATCAAAGGGCATATTAAACTTTGTGCGGGCTGTTCTAAAATAAGAAGCAATCACAATATATCTTTCTGCCCTTGTTGCAGGCAACTTGCCGTTAATCTTTGCTGTACCATCTGCAATGGCTCTTATGGCTTCGTTAATAAGGGCAAGATCAACACCACGTACCCTTGTTCCAGCCTTGTTAGGCATATCATCTAAAAATTCCTTTCTGTATTGGGGGTTAACCATTGCGGGAATACTGGTACTTGCTTTTAAGGTCTTGTCAGGAAATTTCATTTGATGAGGGTATTAACGATTGTGATACTATTGCGAGCCTGCAATTTACACCTTTTATTGCTATAAAAGAAGTATTAATTTGCTTTTGCAGCATTAACAGGCATTCGGAGGTCTAAAAACCTGTAAAGCACACAAATAAAAAGTCCCGCATTGCTGCAGGACTTAATTTTTGAGGTTGTGTTTTGGTTACTTGGTTTCCTCTTCGTTTTTATTCTTCTTAGATTTGGCTTTAGAAGCTTTTATCTTAACGTCATCCTTGGCCTTATCATAGTCTACGCTAACAATATCGCCTTCGCCAACATTAGATTTAATGATTTCTTCGGCGAGCGGATCTTCAAGATACTTTTGTATTGCTCTTTTCAGCGGACGTGCGCCAAACTGAACATCAAAGCCTTTACCTACAATAAAGTCCTTGGCCTCTTTGGTAATCTTAATAGTGTATCCAAGTCTTTCAATACGTTTGTATAGGCCTTCCAATTCAATATCTATAATTTGATGAATATCTTCCTTGGTAAGCGAGTTGAATACTACCACATCATCGATACGGTTCAGGAACTCAGGTGCAAAAGTTTTGCGTAATGCATTCTCTATAACTCCTTTGTCCAAAGATTCTGCCTGTTCGTTCTTTGCAGTTGTATTAAATCCAACGCCACGTCCAAAATCTTTAAGCTGGCGCGAGCCGATGTTAGATGTCATGATAATGATGGTGTTCTTAAAGTCAACCTTTCTTCCAAGGCTATCTGTAAGATGTCCGTCATCCAACACCTGCAATAAAAGGTTAAAAACATCCGGATGGGCTTTTTCTATTTCATCAAGCAGCACGACAGAGTAGGGGCGGTTACGCACCTGTTCTGTAAGCTGGCCACCTTCTTCATATCCTACATATCCCGGAGGAGCACCCACTAATCTTGATACTGCAAATTTTTCCATGTATTCGCTCATATCTATACGTATCAGGGCTTCATCCTTATCAAAAAGGTATGATGATATAACTTTTGCAAGTTGCGTTTTACCTACACCGGTAGGGCCCAGGAATATAAAGGAGCCTATTGGTTTGTTAGGATCTTTTAAGCCGGCACGGTTACGTTGTATGGCTCTAACCACTTTCTTTACCGCGTCGTCCTGGCCTATAACTTTGCCTCGCAGTTCTTCTTCCATCTTAGAAAGGCGACTGCTTTCATGCTCAGCTATACGTTGTACTGGTACACCCGTCATCATAGCCACCACTTCGGCAACATTACCTTCCGATACTATTTCTCTGTGAGCCTTAGTTTCTTCTTCCCATTGCTTTTTAGCGGCATCTAATTGTTCGAAAAGTTGACGTTCTGTATCACGCAAACGGGCCGCTTCTTCATATTTTTGACTATGTACGGCCTTGTTCTTTTCTTCCTTTATTTCATCAATCTTCTTTTCAATGTCCATTATATGTTGCGGAACATTAATGTTGATGATGTGTACACGTGCACCGGCTTCATCAAGCGCGTCAATGGCTTTATCGGGCAAATGACGATCGTTGATATAACGGGTAGTTAAGTATACGCAGGCTTTAATTGCATCATCAGTATAGGTTACATTATGATGGTCTTCGTATTTAGCCTTTATATTATTCAGTATTTGCAGGGTTTCATCAGGGGTAGTAGGTTCTACCAACACCTTTTGGAACCTTCTTTCCAGTGCCCCATCTTTTTCTATGTACTGGCGGTATTCATCTAATGTTGTAGCACCAATGCATTGGATTTCTCCACGTGCCAGGGCAGGCTTAAACATATTCGAAGCATCCAGCGAACCCGAAGCGCCACCTGCACCAATTAAGGTATGTATCTCATCTATAAATAGAATGATATCAGGGGTCTTTTCAAGTTCGTTAAGTACGGCCTTAATCCGTTCTTCAAATTGTCCGCGATATTTTGTACCTGCTACAAGAGCAGCTAAATCAAGGGTTACAACCCTTTTGTTAAACAATACACGCGATACCTTCTTTTGAGTAATACGTATAGCCAAACCTTCGGCAATGGCAGATTTACCAACACCGGGTTCACCTATAAGAATAGGATTGTTCTTTTTCCTACGGCTTAATATTTGCGAAACACGTTCTATTTCTTTTTCTCGTCCTACAATAGGATCCAACTTGCCATCTTCCGCCATCTTAGTAAGGTCGCGGCCAAAGTTATCCAGTACCGGCGTCTTCGATTTTGAATCGCCGCCTGTAGACGAAGAGGAAGCACGTTTACCGCCTCCGGCTCCGCCGCCCATTGCGCTTTCATCATCATCGTCGTCATCATCGGCAGGAGTGTTCGGCATTTCCGATCTTGGATTGATCTTATATACTTCCAATTCGTGGCGGATGGTATCGTAGGATACGTTAAAATTATTGAGCGCCTTGGCAGCTATACTGTCCTCATCTTTAAGAATAGCAAGCAGCAAATGCTCGGTACCAATAACTGAACTTTTAAAGAACTTAGCTTCAAGGTAAGTTATTTTCAAAGCCTTTTCGGCTTGCTTTACAAGCGGTATATTGGCTAAATGATTTATTTTTTTTGCTGTGGCAGGTGCGTAATCTTCTACAGCCTTGCGTAACTCGGCAACATCCACACCTAAAGATTTAAGCAGTTGCATTGCAACGCCTTCTCCTTCGCGGATAATGCCCAATAAAAGATGTTCTGTTCCTATGTAATCGTGGCCTAATCTTAATGCTTCTTCCCTGCTGTAGGAAATCACATCCTTTACCCTTGGTGAAAACTTTGCTTCCATATATATTATGTGTTAAGGAAGTTTTAAATTATGGTGTCAAAGGTAGTTATTACTATATACGTTAGATTTATAAGAAGGATTGATTTTTTGAACTAAAAAATGTTAATAATTATGGAAAAGTTTTTCCTCCTGTTTCTATCTCTTTTTAACTACTTTCGGCACTCTTTATTGTTTAAATAGACGATAACGAATTAAGTTTACTTTACTAACAAAGCAAATATATACCATTTATGGCAGAAGGCGAAACAATTATACCCATCAATATTGAAGAACAGATGAAGAGCGCCTACATCGATTACTCGATGTCGGTTATTGTATCAAGGGCGCTACCCGATGTACGCGATGGATTAAAGCCTGTACACAGGCGCGTGTTATTCGGCATGTACGAACTTGGTGTTCTTTCAAACCGCGCTTATAAAAAGTCGGCAAAGATAGTAGGTGAGGTAATGGGTAAGTACCACCCGCATGGCGATGCTTCTATATATGATACCATGGTGCGTATGGCACAGGAGTGGTCATTACGTTATCCTTTGGTGGATGGACAAGGTAACTTTGGCTCTATAGATGGCGATAGCCCTGCAGCAATGCGTTATACCGAAGCCCGCCTTCGTAAGCTGGCCGAAGAAATGATTGCCGATATAGATAAGGAAACGGTAGATTTTGCCCCTAACTACGACGATTCGGAAGAAGAGCCAACCGTTCTGCCTTCACGTATTCCTAACCTGCTTTTAAACGGAGCATCGGGTATCGCAGTAGGTATGGCAACCAATATTGCACCACATAACCTTACCGAGATTATTAATGCAACCGTTGCTTATATAGAGAATCCGCAAATAGATGTGGCAGGATTAATGCAGCATGTAAAAGCCCCCGATTTTCCTACAGGCGGCACTATTTATGGCTACGATGGTGTAAAAGAAGCTTTTGAAAACGGCCGCGGACGTATTGTAGTAAGGGCAAAACATAGCATTGAAGAAATGTCTCATGGCAGGGAGCAGCTTATTATAAACGAAATACCCTACATGGTAAATAAGGCCGAGCTTATTAAAAAGATAGCTGACCTTATTAATGAAAAGAAAATAGAAGACATTTCGGATATACGTGATGAATCGGATAGGGATGGAATGCGTATTGTTATTGAGTTGAAGAAGGATTCCATACCAAGTATTGTAATTAATAACCTTTACCGCCAAAGCGAGTTGCAATCCGCTTTTAACGTAAACAACGTTGCCCTGGTTGATATTGTGCGCCACGAAAAGCTAAAGACAAGAGATGTGTTTAGCATGGAACTGGAAGAAGTAGAAGCCAAAGAAATAAGCCTAAGGCCTATACAGCTCGACCTGAAGATGATGTTGGCGCATTTTGTATACCACCGCAACCAGGTTGTTATACGCCGCACCCAATACGAACTTAGAGAAGCCCGCAAACGCGCACATATATTAGAAGGTTTACTTATTGCATTGGATAACCTGGATGCAGTAATCAAAATCATCCGCGAATCTGAAACACCGGAAACAGCACAAAGCCAACTAATGAGCAACTTTAAACTGAGCGAAATTCAGAGTAAAGCCATACTTGATATGAGGTTGCGTACCCTTACTGGTTTAGAGATGGATAAGATTATAGAAGAGTACCAGGAATTGAAGAAGAAAATTGAAGACTGGGAAAATATTTTAAAAACGCCGGGAAGACGTAAACAAATCATAACAGACGAGCTTACCGAGATAAAAGGTAAATATGGCGACGAAAGACGCACAGATATAGTATTTGCCGGTGCTGATTTTAAAATGGAAGATGTAATTGCAGATGAGGATGTAGTTATCACTATATCGCACATGGGATATATTAAACGTACACCGCTTAACGAATACAGGCTGCAAAGCAGGGGTGGAAGAGGAGCCAAAGCCGCCGAAGCACGCGATGAGGACTTTTTGGAACACATGTTTATGGCTACTAACCATAACTACCTGTTATTGTTTACCAAGCAAGGTAAATGCTACTGGATGCGTGCTTTTGAAGTACCGGAAGGAGCCAAGGCATCAAAAGGCCGTGCAATACAAAACCTGTTAAGCATTGCGCCCGATGATAAGGTAATGGCGTATATCAACGTTAAAAACCTATCGGATGTAGAGTACATCAATAATAACTACATCATACTTTGTACCAAGAATGGTATTATAAAGAAAACTTCGCTCGAGGCTTATTCAAGGCCAAGACAGAATGGCATTAATGCAGTAACCATACGTGATAAGGATGAATTGTTAGAAGCACGCCTTACTAATGGCAGCAACGAAATGATACTGGCACTTAAATCGGGCAAAGCAATACGATTTAACGAAAGCAAGGTACGACCTATGGGCCGTAATGCATCGGGTGTAAAAGCAATTACATTAGGTAGCGATAAAGACGCGGTTATAGGTATGATTTGCATATCCGATCCTAAGACAAATGTGCTTGTGGTTTCTGAAAAGGGCTATGGCAAACGTTCCGAGGTAGAGGAATACCGCATTACCAACCGTGGCGGAAAGGGCGTTAAAACCATAAGCATTACCGATAAAACAGGCGATTTAATAGCTATTAAAGAAGTGGTAGATAAAGATCACCTTATGATTATTAACCGTTCGGGCATTGCTATACGTATTTCGGTATCCGAAATGCGTGTAATGGGCCGCGCAACACAGGGTGTAAGGCTTATTAATCTAAAAGAAACCGATTCTATTGCAGCTGTAGCTAAAATAGATGTGGATGAAGAAGCAGAAGCCCTTGAAAATGCAGCCAATGCCGAAACCACTGGAACAAGCGTTGATGGAGGAGGAGATGTAACACCAGGAGCGCCTGAAGAACCTACAAAAACAGAAGAATAAGCGATTAATTAGTAATTTAGCTTTAAGATTAATAAAGCCATGAAAAAGAAAATATCGTTAGTTACAGCCGCATTATGTTTTACAATTTGCATAGGCCATGCACAGGAGAATAAGGTAGTAAGCGCCAAAATGCATTTGGATGAGTACTCTCAGGATCCTAAGGATAGTGCAGCCTTGCAAGATGCTAAAGATGCAATAGACCTGGCAGCAACTAACGATAAAACAAAAGATGAGCCTAAAATGTGGCTTTACCGTGGCTTTGTATATAGGACAGCATTTGAAAGAAAACTAAACCTAGAAAAACAGAAATTTTTACCCAAGGGAACCAAGCCCACAGCTCAGGATGTAATAAAAGCTAGTGCCCAGGCATATGCAACGGCAGATACCAATTTAATATGTGTTGCTGCCTATTCGTTTATGCGTGTTATACAGTTAGAGCCTACAAAGAGCTATGCTGATGATGCAAGAGGATTATTACCTAACTGCAGTGGCTATATTGAAAACATAGCAAGAACAAACTTCTCATTGCAGAAATATGCCGTTGCACTTGCTATGTTTCAAAGGGCGATGGCCCTGGGTTATGCAGAAGGCATGAAAGACACCGCGGCCTTTATGGTGTTGAATATTCAGAATATTGCGATAACTGCCGATAGACTGCATAATAACAACATAGCAATTGCTAATTACACGAAGCTTATCGACCTTAAGGCAGATACTTCTCAGCCTTATCTTTCATTAATCAGGATATATAGTGACACTACCGGCAAAGTGGATACGGCAAAAGCAAACGATATGCTTAGAAAAGGCCGCCAGGCTTATCCAAAGGACTTAAACCTGCTTATTGCCGAAACCAATTACGACCTTCACAACAATAAAACAGACCTTGCCATTAGTAACCTTCAAAAAACAATAGACAGGTTAAGCGCCTTAAACAATCCGGCAAATGCCGCACTTATATCGCAGTTGTATTTTGTAATGGGTAATACTTACGACCGTATGGCCAATCCTAAAGATAATAGTGGTAAAGCATTGCCACTACCAGCTAATTACGAAGATTTGTTTTCCAAAGCAGGAGACAATTACGCGAAAGCAGTTGCACTTACTCCTGATAACTTTGACGAAGAGTACGACTTGGGCGCCCTTTATAATAATCGTGCATCGGCACTAAACAGAGAAGCTGATGAGGTTCCGCCTACTGACAAAACAGGAAAATACGATAAGCTTTCGGCCATGGCAAAGGATTATTTGAAGAAGGCACAACCTTATCTTGAAAAGGCGCATTCTATTACTCCTGCCGACCAGGGTACTATACACGCATTAATGCAGATTTATGCCAGCACAGGGCAAACTGATAAAGTACAAGCATTAAAGGACGGTAAGTAGTTTTTTTGCCTGCAATTTTATTTTAATATCTACCACATGAAACTAATTAGGCAAGTTCGCCTTTTACTTGCGATTGCTGCAGTAGTCACGCTTTTAAGTAGTTGCGGCACACAAAACAAATTTGCATCATCTTTTAGCAAAAGGCATTATACCAAAGGCTTTTATTGGGATAAACCGGTCACTATTGAGCCGGTTATAGCTATTGCAGAAACTCCTATGGTTAAGAAGACTGAATTACCTAAGTTTGAAGTATCTGTTACAAGTATTGTTTCCATGAAAAACAGCTTTGTATTAAGCAGAATAAGTACATCTGCGATTTCAAAAAAACCAAAAAGTAAAATAGCCCAGTTTGAAATAAACTCAACTACAGGTAAACAAGAAAAAAAATCACCACCCTCCGTTTCCTCAATTACTTCACATCACGAAGGCACTTCATCAAGCACAAGTAATGGCAACGGAACCATCAGCAGTTTAGGTTTTTTTGCCTGTTTAGCTGGTGTTACCTTAGTGTTTGCAGGTGTACTTGCTTTAGTTATAAGCGCGGTTAGTACAGGCGTTCTTTATTTGCTTGGTGGATTAGTTTTAGACGTAGCCGGTATAATTTTGTGCGTCGTAGCGCTTGCTACTCATGATAAAGAATATGGATTAGCAATTGCCGGAATAGTGTTAAATGTGTTGCTGCTTTTTGCAGCCGCGATATAGCGCTAAAACTTAATCTCTGCCTTAACCTCCATGTACTTTTCTTCAATCTCTTTTTTAATCTCCGGGTAATCGTTTAGCCAGTCAGATACCACCAAATTGCCCTCTGCATCCACAATAACACAATACCTAATACTGCTTTTAAATACATCCTTATTCAGGGCCTCTGTAGGTATTAAGGCCAGGTAGAGTAAAGAACGGAGTTTATTTACGTTTTCAGGTGTCATAGCAAGCTTTTAAGCCATTTTATATAATCTTTATCGTTAATGAGTTTACGCATGTATCGGTACCAATTGGGGCGCAGCTTTATCTTCGTTACAATTCGTTCAACAATAATCTTTATATCTGCTTGTCTTACCCAGTATTTTTTAGAACCATGAAGCAAATCATCACCCATAAATACAGTATGGCTTTTAAAACCACGTTTGTCCATTTCTTTGCCTACAGCATTATATCGTTCTTTAAGATAGGCTACTTTATTGCTAAAGAACAATACATGCCCTTTGTTGAGCGTATACTGCTCCGGAATCTTTTTACTCTTTATTTTACGAATCATGGCTACAGCCAGGTTAATCTCCCTGTGTTCGGCAATAAGGTGCTGGTCGGTTAAATATTTAGGATGTATAATGTTTATGCGGGCCATGGTGCAAATATGCAATCTATTTACTATAAATTGCTTAGCACAAAAAGAATATCGAGGATTAAGAGAATGAGCATCATGCCCTTAGTAAATACGGAACCCTTTACAATTGAGGCTTGGGTAGAGGCGGTGTGGTTTTCATAAATAATTGTAATATTTATTATTTCCAAACCAATGAAAAAGAGCCGGAATCCGACATAATTGAACCAAACATAAAGAAATTGAAATTATAAGTTCCACTAAGTGTTTTAGAGCCTAAATTCCAATAACCTACGGTTAAAGTACCTGCATGTATAGAATCTGTTCTTGCATAGCTATTATTTTCTCCTCCCGTTGGGCTATAACAATATGTGACATATGAGCCAGAAGCCGTTGTACTTAAAAAGTAAGTTCCTGCACCAGTAACATTTGCATAGATATTTACGGTTTTCATCCATCCTTCGTCTCCTTGCATTATATAGTCTGCTGATATTATTACTGAGGAAGGAGCAGAATATGATACTGAAAATGGCCAGCAAAGATGACCTTCCATTGTAACAAAAGGTTGTACCGACAAAGGTTGCTTAACGATAGCCTGTGCATAAGGCTTTGCAGCTTCTTTTTCGCAAGAGTTAAAAACAATTAATCCAATAAGCAGAAGTATGTATGTGGTGTGGTTTTTCATAAGGTTCTTCCTAACAAGGTATTGGCAAAAATCCAATACGGAAAAAGAAAAGCGCCACTTTAAAAATGCCCACAAATATTACATATCCAATAAATAGAAATACAAAGGCGATGCTTTTCATACAGCTAAGATAGTCAAATATTGGATTGTTATCAAGTTTTGCAGGAATTAGTTTTAAAGACTAATACAGGTTATTGAACCAAGATTTTCAGCTTTTTATAGAATAAACAGAAAAAATGGCTCTTGCTCGGTATAGCTTTGTGTTCGAACCAAATTCAACACAAATATGAGAACATTAAAAGCATTAATTGTAGTAATAAGTTTATTCGGAGCATTTTTAATACAAGGATGCGCTGTGTATGCAGAACCGGTAGGCGGGTTTTATGTAAGAGATAATGTTTGGTTTTATCATGACCGGGGCGGCCGAGAATGGCACGAAAACCATAGATATCATCATGGGCCGGAAGACGAACATCGTGATCATGATAGGCATTAAAAAGGAATTAGAAAACTAATTGAATATAGATAGCTTTAGAAATCTCAGGATTTTAATTCTACTTAAAAGAAAACATTTTTGTCAAAACATTTAATTCATGTTACGTAAAAAAAAGGCCGAAGTAGTAAGGGTATTGTACACGGCAGGAGAGAAAGACTATGTAGTATTGGTATGGCTTTAGTGAATATACTATTTAACATAATATAAATTATAAGATGTTATTCTTATGAAGTATAGTAGGCCTGATTTATGTTGTTTATTTTTCATTTAGTACATTTGTTTAAAATTGATATATCATGTCAACTATTGATAAGAATCAGCCGCCATTTAATCCAGGTGATGTAGTAGTATTAAATTCTTCCACTGATATTCCAATGACCGTAATAGAGTGTATAATTCAGCAGAGAGATGGCAAAGAACCATGGTGGGGTGTTAATGTTTTATTTTTAAATCAGAATACTCAAAAACATGAGAGACGAGGATTTTCTCATTTATTACTTAGCTTATATAAGCCGGCAACGGATTTCATTAATCCAGTTGGGTATAAAGCCCCTGAATAAAATCCTCAATTTTTTCTGCTTGAGTAATAATTGATTTTATGTCCTTTTTACCGTCAGGTAAATTCATTGCCAGTTTAATAGATTCTAATCGTATGGATTTATCATCCATACATGAATCTCCTAATATAACAGACATAGGATTTTTTTTTCTATTTTTAGACTGTTCTTTTTTTTGATTTGGGAGAGATTTCATAGTTAAGTGTTTAGGTGTGTTTAAGGTCCTGTTTACTACATGAATATAAATTATAAGATATTTTACTAGATAAGTATATTAAGCTATTTACGATACAGTACAGCGTTCCGAATAGCCTTTTATATACCTATCAATGCCAAGTACTAAACTTAGTACTCCCACGTTTTTAATTAAGTTTGTGCCACAATTTATGAATACCAAAACTGTAGTTTTTTTTACAATTACTTTATTCGCATTTACTTCATGCAAAACCTATGAGGTAATGCGTTATAAAAGTACCGAGCTTGGTAAAATTAAAGATGTTGGTACGTACAAGGTTTATGTACATTCTCAAAAAAATGTGTACTCAGTTGCCAAACCGTCGCTTGCTGCCGATGGTATTACCGGTGATATTACTCCAGTAACAGATGCTAAAGCAGCAGAAGACATTAAAAACCCCGGCAACCTTAAAAAGCACAGCCACGACCTTAACCTGTTTACCAAAACCACAATACCGGATACTGCCAGTGGCATGTTTACATTTAAGAAAAACGACATAACCGAATATAGCCTTGTGCTAAGCCATTCTCATGTTAACTGGGGCAAAATTGGCGATATTGTAGCCGATGTATTTGGTACAGCCGCCTGCCTTGCAGTACTTGGCGCCCTGGTTTACTGGTTCACTCTTATTTAGCAGCTAATCCCCGAAGTTTATAGCTTCTAAGGTCCTGATAACTATTGGGATGGGATTATTCTATGATTTGATTTAGCAAGTTTTATAAAAAAGGAAGCCCCTGCTACCACACAGGGGCTCAACCACTAAAAACTCTCATGAATAAATTCGATGAAAGTCTTGACAAAGATATTCTTTTTCTATTGCAAACAAATAGAAAAATTTAATTTAAAAAAGTTAAAGCTTATAGCTCTTTTTTCCATCATCGTGATACATTATCACATCCTGATGCTTGCTATAAAAATCAATTTCAAAAAAGCCCATTTCGTTCCATAACTCGCAATCTGTTAAACTAGGCGGAACATTTTTTACTTTCACTTTATTGGTTTTACTACCCGCGCCACTAATAAGATAATGCACACTGTTGTGTAAATGGTATTGCAAGGCATGTATATGGCCGCTTGCATAATATACGTCGGGATACTTTTCCAGTATTGCAGTTATTTTATCCGACATAGTTTTGTATGATGGAAATGCAAGAAAAGATTGCTTTACACGCCCAAATAAATGCGGATGCTTTATAGGATTTGCAAGCACCTTGCCAGTGCTGTATACAGGATGATGTGCGACCACTATTACTACCTGCTTTTTAGCCACCGCTCCTGCAATCACACTATCCAACCTGTGGTAAAATATAGGTTCGAAATCGAAGTTTTCTTTGGGTGTGCTTTTAAACCCAAGCAATATGGGCCAGTCGGTATCAATAAATACAATTTTAATTTTGCCACTGTCAAGCTCTTGCGTAGCTGGCCCGGGGCTACCATCTTTAGGCAGAAATGTGGTTGTAGCATTTGCAATGGTATTGTTTTTACCCAGGTTGGCTTCAATAAACGATTCTTCCATTTTTAGCTTACGCTTACCTACTTTAAAATTGGTTTTGTTCCACCAATCGTGGTTGCCGGGCACAAAATACGCCGAACCCTTGTATCCATCAAGTATACTAAGCTGCGATAACATCTTTTTGCGTGTTATTCTGCCACTATCAAACCCCTTGAATGTGGGTATAAACAAAAAATCCTTGTAAGAATTATCTCCCAAAAAAATCACGCCGCTATTAGGATTAGCAAGCAGTTTACTTTTTAAACTATCGAGCGTCTCACCAGTCAGTTCATCTTCTCCGGCATCGCCCACTAAAAAAAGCTTAAACCCCGGCTGCTGTGCCATTGCGGCACTTGTTGAGAGTAAAACAATAACAAACAAAAAATATTTTAAACGAAACATGGGGTAAAGATAATCAGTTGTTAACTGACAACTAATCACTGACTACTTATTTATAAATTCATAAATTTGGCAACAACATTCTAAAAAAACGGAATATGTTTAAAAAGCTGACCTTTTTCATCGCCCTGGCCTTAGTAGCTTCGGGCTCTATAATGCTTCTATCTTTTAAAGCTGCTACACCGGGTGGTGGCCTGCAGGTAGATGCTCAACAAGCACAAAAAGCGTTTATACTTTTAAATAAAATACGACACGACCCCAATTCGTACTCCGAACGTTTTTCGTTTTCTTTAAAGGGTATTTCGCCCAGGGCCGAACTTAATTGGGACGATTCGCTTGCTGCCGTTGCAGGCCGTAAAGCCATAAGCATGGCAGGCCGTGGTTATTTTGGCCATGTTGATCCTGATGGAAATGGCATTAATTATTATATAAATAAAGCCGATTACGCCCTTACCGATGAACAGCTTAAACACAAAAAGAACAGCGACTTTGAAGCCATAGATGGTGGATCTCCGTCGGCTGAAGTGGCTATAAAGAACATTATTATAGATAAGGACAAGCTTGGTGATGACCAACGTAAGCTCCTTTTAGGTATTGGCGATGCGAATGCAGCACTTGTAGATGTAGGTATTGCTTACATTCACGGTGGTTCTAACAAATACGCAAGCTACACTGTTGTTATTATTGCCAAGCGTGCCCATCCAAAGGCATCTCATGCGAGCTTTGGAAATTAAATAACAGTTCACCCTTCATAATCTGTTCTTTATCACATTTAAGTAGTAGGTTTAACTAAATAGCTTCCTATTTCGGATGTGGCTATTTATATTTGCAGCAATAACCATAACACCTCACTTTATGAAAAGATTTATTACAATTGCAACCGCTGTTCTATTCTTCTCAAATGCTTTAATGGCGCAGGAACATCAATCGTCCTCTACCCCATCGGATAACTTAAGCTTTGCCAAAGGCGATAATGTAATATCGCTGGGTGTGGGCATAGGAGGATATTATACTTACTATGGAACCGGTTATACCGGAACGCCGAACTTTATTTTATCCTACGAAAACGGAACCTTTGGCAATGTAGGGCCGGGCACTATAAGCCTGGGGGTGCTGTTATCATATAAGGGAATAGGATATGATTACACCAACCCCTACTCCAACTATTATTACAACGAAAAATGGACCTACTATATAATAGGCCTGCGCAGTGCCTACCACTGGGATTTTTTTAACAGCCCTAAATGCGATCCTTATGCCGGAATAATGCTTGGATATTATTTTCTTGGGTATACATTCAGCAGCAACGATCCTTATTATAAAAACCCCGGCGATCCTTATTACTACTTATCTTCAGGTAGCTATGGCAGTTACCTGGCTATTAGCCTATACCTGGGTTTCAGGTATTATCTTACACCAAAAGTGGGGCTTTGGGCCGAGCTGGGATATGGATACAGCACTTTGGCTTTGGGTGTTAATTTTAAGTTCTGAAGCAGTACGAATAGAACACTCTAAAACACTTGTTTTTAAAGGCTTTTTTTGTTAATAAAATCTAAAAACTTTTAACTACTCTATGCCATTGCGAATGCATAACTTTGGGCGAAATTTTTAACCCATCCACCATGAATTCTCTTCGTTTTAAAGCATTAGAGCAGGCAATTTCCCGTCCTGCTATTAACGTAGAACTCCCGTCTAACAAGGTATCCGACTTTTTTGGCGAGAACGTATTCAGTTATGATATTATGCAAAAATATCTCCCCGAAAGCGCTTTTAAAGCCTTACGCGGAGCAATAGATACTAATACTAACATAGACCGTAAAACAGCCGATGAAGTAGCATCAGGGATGAAAACCTGGGCGCTGGAAAAAGGTGTAACACACTATACACACTGGTTTCAGCCACTTACAGGCACTACAGCCGAAAAGCATGATGTATTTATGGATTTAGCCGAAGATGGCAAAGCCATAGAACGCTTTAGCGGCAGCCAACTGGCACAACAAGAACCTGATGCATCCAGCTTTCCTAGCGGTGGCATACGCAATACGTTTGAAGCAAGAGGATATAGCGCATGGGATCCCTCCTCTCCTGCCTTTATTATGGGCAGAACATTATGTATACCCACAATTTACTTGTCTTACACAGGCGAAGCGCTTGATTACAAAACACCACTTTTAAAAAGTATACATGCCTTAGATAAAGCCGCTGTACCGGTTTGTAATTATTTTGACAAGGATGTAAACCGTGTGGTTGCTACACTGGGATGGGAACAAGAATATTTTTTGGTAGATAATGCCCTGTATTATCTCCGCCCCGACCTTGTGCATGCAGGCAGAACCCTGATTGGCGCTAATCCTGCCAAGGGCCAACAATTGGAGGATCATTATTTTGGAACCATACCTGAAAGGGTAAACAGTTTTATGCGCGATTTTGAAACAGAATCGTACAAACTGGGTATTCCTTTAAAAACAAGGCATAACGAGGTAGCTCCTAACCAATACGAGGTAGCTCCTATTTTTGAAGAAGTGAACATAGCAGTAGACCATAACCTGTTGCTTATGGACCTGATGGAAAAAGTTGCCCTGCGCCACAACCTTAAGGCCATTTTGCACGAAAAGCCTTTTGCTGGTGTTAATGGTTCGGGCAAGCACAACAACTGGTCTATGAGTACGAACAATGGTAAAAACCTGCTTAGCCCCGGCAAGACACCTGATAGCAATCTTATGTTCCTTACATTTTTTGTAAATGCAATTAGGGCGGTGCATGATAATGCCGATTTGCTAAGGGCAGCAATAGCATCTGCAGGTAACGACCACCGCCTGGGCGCCAATGAGGCTCCTCCGGCTATTATATCGGTGTTTATTGGCACACAGCTTACCAAAATGCTGGATGAGATTGAAAAGAAAGTAAAACCGGGCAAATTAACTGCAAGCGAAAAGAAGGCTTTAAAACTCGACCTTGGCAGGATACCCGAAGTAATGCTTGATAATACGGATAGGAACCGCACCTCGCCTTTTGCGTTTACCGGCAACAAGTTCGAATTTAGGGCCGTTGGTTCTTCGGCTAACTGTTCACAAGCTATGATAACCCTGAATACCATCATGGCAAATCAACTTACCCAGTTTAAAAAGGATGTGGACAAGCACATTAACAAATCAACAAATACAGAAGATGCTATTTGGCTGGTGTTGCGCGAGTATATCGTGGCATCACGCAATATCCGTTTCGAAGGCAATAACTATAGCAAAGAATGGGTGAAGGAGGCTGCAAAACGCGGTTTATCTAACATACAAAATACCCCTGCCGCCCTGGATGTACTTGTTAAGCCAAAATCTATACAGCTTTTCGAAGCGCATCATATATACAGCAAGCGTGAGCAAGAAGCCAGGCACGAGATACAGGTGGAACTGTATACAAAAAAAATACAGATAGAATCGAGAATACTGGGCGATATGGCTATGACCCATATCCTGCCGACAGCCATAAAGTACCAAAACCAGCTTATAGAAAATGTTAAAGGCTTAAAGGAAATATTTAATATTAAGCATGGAACCCTTGCCAGTATTGGTATTAAGGACAAAGGATTATCGGACGCAATACATGAAAGCGGTAATTCGGAAAGCCTTTTTGACGCGCAAATAGCCATGATAAAGGAAATAAGCGAAAGAATATCCGTTATCAGGAGCAATGTAAAACAAATGATAGAAGAAAGAAAACGCGCCAACAAAATTGAAGATATGACCGAAAAGGCTTATGCCTACTGCAAAAAGGTAAGACCCTATTTCGACGAAATACGTTATGAAGCGGATAAACTTGAAATATTAATAGACGATTCTATATGGCCATTTCCTAAATACCGTGAACTGCTTTTTGTGAAATAATTGATGTTTAGCGTCCTACACTTCACAAATTGTTACTATATTAGCAGCCAAAATTTAAAAAACCGTTGTATTCTATGAAGAAAACGAGATTTATTTATTATAGTTTTAGCCTGTGTTTCATGCTTTTAGCCTCTTCGGCAGCATTTGCGCAAAAAAATACACTTGCCAGTGCTGATGATGCGTATAAGGCAAGGTCGTGGTTTGATGCTATTGACCTTTACAAAAAGGCATACACCGACATGAAAGGCAACGGTAAAAAGAATGAAAAAGCCAGGATTATCTTCCAGGTGGCAGAGTGCTACCGTATGATGGATGATCCTAAACAGGAAGAACAATGGTATGCTAAAGCTATAAAAGCAAAATACGACGACCCAAAATGCTACTTATACCTTGCCGATGCACAAAAAATGCAAGGCAACTATGACGATGCAATGGCTTCTTATAAATCTTACAAGGACCAGGTTCCATCTGATCCACGTGGAGATGACGGCGTAAAATCGTGCCAATTAGCTGCACAAATGAAAAATGCCCCTACCCGCTACGTTGTTAACAACATAGCCCAATTAAATACAAAGTTTGACGATTTTGGCAACTGTTATTCAGACAGACGCGGTGATGAAATTATCTTTACCTCTACCCGTCCGGGCGGTGGTGGTGATAAAATTGATGATGGTACAGGCCAAACCTTCTCTGACCTTTACATAACCAAACAAGATAAAAATGGCAAATGGTCGGCACCAGTTGCCTTGCCAGGCCCTGTTAATAGCGATTATAACGAAGGTTCACCTGCCATGGATCGCCAGTTTAAAACATTGTACTTTACACGCTGCGGTATTGTAAAAAACCAACAATCTAAGTGTAAAATTTATTCTTCCGACAGAAGAGGCACCGCATGGGCCGACCCTGTTAAACTTGCATTCCAATTAGATAGCGTTACTTACGGACATCCTTCTGTTTCGCAAGATGGACAAGAATTGTTCTTCTCTTCTGATTTATCAGGCGGATACGGAGGCCATGACATTTGGATTTCTCATTATGACAAAAAGACCCGCACATGGGGCGACCCGGTTAACGCAGGCCCTGAAGTAAATACTGCCGGCGATGAATTGTTCCCATTCATACATCCTGACGGAACTTTATACTTCTCTTCAAACGGACACCCTGGCCTTGGAGGCTTGGATATTTTTAAAGCACAAAAGCAAGGCACCGACAAATGGGGTAATGTAACTAACCTTGGAGTGCCTATTAACTCGGAAGGCGATGACTTTGCAATACAATTTGACGGTAACCACGAAAGAGGTATGTTTTCTTCTACCCGTACAGGCGGAAAAGGAAACTCAGACTTATACACCTTTAACCTTCCTCCACTCTTATTTGCTTTAGAAGGTAAGATTGTAGATAAAGAAACCAAGAAAGGTATATTTAAAGCTTCCGTTCACCTTGTAGGATCGGATGGTTCGGATGTTAGCATTAAAACAGATACAGGTGGTAACTACGATTTCGGCCCAAATGGAAACGACCGTTATATTAAACAAAACACCTCTTATATAGTATCGGCAGGTGCACAGGATTTACAATATCTTAACTCTGACGAAAAAGCCAATGAAACAACGGTTGGCCTTACAGAGTCTAAAACCTTTGTACACAACTTCGAACTTCAGTTAGCAGATATCAGGCATGAAATTCACTTCCCAAGAGTTCTGTACGACCTGGATAAGGCTACCCTTACCGATGCTTCTAAGGATTCGTTGAGTGCACTTATAAAAACCCTTACCGATAATCCAACAATTAAAATTGAATTGGATGCCCATACTGACCAACAGGGACAAAAGGCGTATAACCTTAAACTATCGCAGGCACGTGCTCAGTCGTGCGTAGACTTCCTTAAGGAAAAAGGTATAGATTCTGCACGTCTTACGGCTAAGGGCTGGGGCGATACTAAACTCCTTATAGATAACAAGGCTATAGCAAAAATGAAAACCAAGGAAGAAAAGCAGGCGGCATATGCTACAAACCGTCGTACGGTGTTCCGTGTATTAAGCTTTGATTATGTACCCAAAGGACACGTAATGACTGCCCAGGATAGCATGAAGATGAAAGCGATGATGAAGAAAACAACTGTATCGGGAGAAGAAAACGATAACGACACTACCGATACCGGTGTTCCTTTGCCACCTGCTCCTCCTCAAAATAACAACACACCTGGTTCTAACAATACTCCTAACGGAGGAACTGACCAAAAACCAGCACCAAAGAAACAATAAGATTAATGAGCTTTATAAAAAAATCCCGCTGTATATTTACGGCGGGATTTTTTGTTTAATACACCTATGAGCGATACGCAATATTCTAAAAGAGGGGTTTCAGCATCTAAAGAAGATGTACATAACGCTATTAAGAACATTGACAAAGGCCTTTTCCCTAAGGCTTTTTGTAAAGTAGTACCAGACCATCTTGCAAACGATCCGGCCTATTGCACCATTATGCATGCCGATGGAGCCGGCACCAAATCATCACTGGCATACATATATTGGAAGGAAACAGGCGACATATTGGTTTGGAAGGGCATTGCCCAGGATGCCATTGTAATGAATACCGACGATTTGCTTTGTACAGGAGCCACGGATAACATACTCCTCTCCTCTACCATTGGCAGAAACAAGAATCTTATACCCGGCAACGTTATTGCAGAAATAATAAATGGTACCGAAGATGTGTTGGCTACCCTTAGAAAGTATAATGTAGAAATACATTCAACCGGTGGAGAAACTGCTGATGTAGGCGATCTTGTTCGCACCATTATTGTAGATTCTACTGTAGTGTGCAGGCTAAAACGCAGTTCAGTTATTAGCGCCGATAATATTCGCGAAGGTGATGTTATTGTTGGGCTGGCATCATTTGGACAAGCTACCTACGAAGAAACCTATAATAGCGGCATGGGCAGCAATGGGCTTACATCTGCCCGCCATGATACATTGGAACATGGTTATGCCTCTTTATATAAGGAATCGTATGATGGAGCCATTCCCGCTGAATTAGTGTATTGCGGCAAAAGAAAGCTGACAGAAAAAGTAAGCGTACAGTGGCGCGATAAAACATATAGCACCGATATTGGTAAATTGCTCCTTTCTCCTACCCGCACTTACTTCCCGGTAATACAAGAGATATTACGTGCGTACCGCCCTCATGTACACGCCATAATTCACTGTTCAGGTGGAGGTCAAACTAAAGTACTTCATTTTATTGATAACCTGCATATTATAAAGGACAATCTATTTGATACGCCACCAATATTTGATATCATACAACAGAACGCTAATACAGGCTGGGCCGAAATGTATAAAGTGTTTAATATGGGGCACCGAATGGAACTATATGTGCCTAAAGAAGCTGCCCAGCATATTATAAATGTTGCTGCTAAGTATAATGTAGATGCACAGGTAATAGGCCGTGTAGAAAGCAATACAGGCAAAAAGCTTACCCTTAAAAGCAAGCACGGGGTATTTGAGTACTAAAGTAAATCCATCTATTTTTCGTAACTTTGTGCCAATAAAGCAAGACAAAAAGTCTGCTTAGGGATAAAATAAGAGGAATTATGTTAGATAAGCTTCAATCGATAGAAGAACGTTTTAATCAGGTAGAGCAATTATTGTCGGAACCTACGGCAATGGCTGATATGAAGGCTTTTGCCAGGCTTAATAAGGAATACAAAGAACTCGGCACTATCTGCAAAAAAATTAACGAGTATAAGAACGTAACCAGCAATATGAAATCCGCTAAGGATATCATATTCCAGGAAAAGGACGATGAATTGAAGGATATGGCTCGTGAAGAGCTTGAAAACCTTACTATAAAACATGCAGTACTGGAAGAAGAGTTGAAGCTGATGATTGTGCCTAAAGACCCTGAAGATGCAAAGGACGTTGTGATGGAAATACGTGCAGGAACAGGCGGAGATGAAGCATCGCTGTTTGCCGGTGAACTATTCAATATGTATTTACGCTATTGCGAAACCAAAGGATGGACAACTGAATTACTCGACCATTCAGAAGGAACAATGGGTGGATATAAAGAGGTTGTGTTTGAAATACACGGCGAGAAGGTATATGGCACCCTTAAATATGAATCGGGTGTGCACCGTGTGCAAAGGGTTCCTCAAACAGAAACCCAGGGCCGTGTGCATACATCTGCAGCCACTGTAGTTGTTATGCCTGAAGCCGATGAACTGGATGTTGAAATAAAAGAATCAGACTTACGCAAGGATACCTTCTGCTCGGGCGGTAAAGGTGGCCAGTCGGTAAATACCACTAAGTCTGCTGTAAGGATAACCCATATACCCACAGGCCTTGTGGTGCAGTGCCAGGATGAGCGCTCGCAAATTAAGAACATGGATAAGGCCATGAATGTGTTGCGTACCCGTATGTACGAAATGCAAATGGAGAAAAGAAGAAGTGCAGACGAAGCTAAGCGAAAAACCCTTGTTACAGGTGGCGATAGATCAGAAAAAATAAGAACCTATAACTATCCTCAAAGCCGTATTACCGACCACCGTATAGGATATACCGCACATAACCTGCAAACCTTTTTAACCGGCGAGATACAGGAAATTATAGATGCACTTCAATTATACGAAAACACCGAAAGGCTTAAAGAAGGATATACCGCTACCGTTTAACGATGCAGAATATTACCCGCCAGGAGCTTAGCGCGCAAATACATCAGAAAAAATCATTCCTTTGCGTTGGGCTCGATACCGATATAAATAAGCTTCCCTCCCACTTCCCAAAAAATGCGGACTCGGTAGTAGCGTTTAATTGGGAAATTATAAAAGCTACATACGACCTGGCAGTATCTTACAAAATAAACCTGGCCTTTTACGAAGCCATGGGCGCTGAAGGCTGGGACTGCCTGAAAAAAACCATTGCTTTAATTCCGCCACACCTGTTTATTATAGCCGATGCCAAGCGCGGAGATATAGGTAATACAGCTTCTTTATATGCCAAAGCATTTTTTGAAGATACGAACGTGCATGCTGTTACACTATCGCCTTATATGGGGAAGGATTCTATAACCCCTTTCCTTGCATACAAAGGCAAGTGGAGTATTTTGCTGGGATTAACATCGAACGAAGGCTCTAAGGACTTCCAGATGCAGAAGCTTGAGAGCGGGCGGTTTTTATACGAACAGGTGCTCGAAACCTCATCGCATTGGGGCAATGAAGATAATACCATGTATGTTATAGGAGCCACACAGGCATCCGCGTTTAAAAGCATCCGCAAAATAATACCCAGGCACTTTTTACTTGTGCCCGGCGTAGGTGCACAAGATGGCGATATGGCAGAAGTAATTAAAAACGGCTCTAATGAAGATGGAGGCCTGCTTATCAATGCATCGCGCAGTATTTTGTATGCAGGCAATGGAACCGATTTTGCTGCAAAAGCCCGCGAAGAAGCGTTAAGGCTTAAAAAGCAGATGGAATTCATCTTTGAATAAAGCCCTGCTACTCATGTATTATTCATTGTAGTTTGATTACTTTTGTTCCTGAATGAAACTTCGGCTATATATTCCAATGCTTTTTGTTGCAATGCTGGTGCCTGCATTATCATGCTATGCACAAGATACCAGCAAGCCCAAGCCACCATTTCATCCTAAACGCAGAGGCACACCCCTACCCCTTGTACCTCAATTCCCGGGTGGTAAAGATTCGTTGGCATTATTTATAAAGAACAATACCAAATACCCGGCAAAAGCAAGTAAGCACCATATTACAGGAGTAATTGAAGTAGACTTTGTAGTAAGCAAGCAAGGCGAGCTAACCAACATAAGGGTGTTAAAATCGCTTGGATATGGCTGCGATGAAGAAGCCCTGAGAGTTGTAAAGCTTATGCCCCGTTGGAAACCCGGCATGATGGGCAGAGATCCTATGGAATTAGATTATCACGTTAACATACCTTTCGGAACTGAAACACCTAAACAAAACACACCTTAACCTATGAAAAACGCATCACTTGCAATTAACGCAGTTTTATTTGTACTCATCATCGTACTCTTTTTTATGTATTCTTCGCTTAAAAAGAGCATTAACGGAGATTCGAGCAGCACCAGCACCTCAACATCCACAATGCCTGCAAGTGCAGGCAAACAAAAGGGCGCACGCATTGCATATGTAAATGCTGATAGCATAAACGCTAACTATAAACTAATGCGCGTTTTTAAAGATGATGTAACACAACGCCAGAGTGCATTGCAAAACGAATATGAAGTAAAGGGCAGGAAACTACAGGACGAGTACCAGGCATACCAACAAAAGGCACAAGCGGGTAACATATCTCAAATTGATGCACAAAATGCCCAAAAGGATATGGAAGTAAAGAAAGCTGAACTTGATGGCATACAACGCAAACAGGATGAATTGCTAAAAGAAGTGCAGGACAAGAACCTGCAAATACAACAAAAAATACAGAACTACATTGCAACATTCAATAAAAAGGCCCACTTCGACTTTGTGTTAGGCTATACCAACATTGGTGGTACGGTACTTTATGCTAACGATAGCATGGATATTACCAGGGACATTGTTTCGGGCATTAATAAAATGTACCAGGACAGCATTCAGAATGCAGGTGCCAAGCATTAAGCCGCTCCGCCCTTACCGGTAATTAAATCGTAAATTAGCACAAGGCCGGCTATAATAAGCGCAAGGCCCATTACAAGATGTATCCACTTTAGCACCGCAGGTGTTATAAGTTTCTTTAAACGATTTGCAGCAAGCGATTTTAATACGTCAAACGTAAACACCGTACCAAATGTGCCAATAAAAAGCGGTACAACATCTTTGGGATTGGTGTAGTGAGAAACTGTAGCCAGCCATCCTACCCAAAACAGCAATACAAAAGGGTTTAACAGGTTAAGAAAAAAGCCCTTTACAAACATTAACGGCCACGTTTTTACTGCAGACACAGCTTCGATGGCCTTTTTAGCATTCTTTTCATCGTCGTGTTTTTGCAGCATGGTATATAAACCAAAACCCAGCAAAACAGCGCTACCTATAATTCCTTCGTATATTTTATTGCGAGGATCTTCTATAAACTTCTGGGCGCCAAAGTAAGCGCATAATACAAGGAAAATATCGCTAATAGAAATTCCTACTGCCATAACCACTGCTGAGCGAAACCCGTTTTTTATACTTGCCTGAATTAGAGCAAAGAACGAGGGGCCGAATAAAAACAACACGGAAATAGAAAAACCTATCGCTATGCCTTGTAATAACACCTGGAACATATTCCTTTCGTATAATCTTAGAACCTTAAAAATAGTAATTTTATAATCTCATTTAGCTATCATTTTTTTATAGCACGATTATCATGGCAAAAAAAATCAATTTAAACGGAACCGGGGTGGCCATCATTACGCCCTTTAGAAAAGATGGAAGTATCGATTTTAAATCGCTGGAAAAATTAATTGAGCACCTTATAAAAGGTAAGGTTGAATATATTGTTGCGCTTGGCACTACAGGCGAATCGGCCACTCTATCTAAAGAAGAAAAAACAGCGGTAACGGGGCATATATTAGATGTAGTAGAAAAACGCATTCCGGTTGTTTTAGGCATAGGCGGAAATAATACCGCAGAAATAATTCATTCTATAGAAAAGACGGATTTAAGTAAAATTGCCGCTATTTTATCCGTATCTCCTTATTACAACAAGCCAAGCCAACAAGGCATATACGAGCATTATAAAGCCATTTCGGGCTCTTCTCCCCTACCAATAATACTTTACAATGTTCCGGGCCGCACAAGCTCGAACATTACCGCAGACACCACTTTGCGCCTTGCCAATGATTTTGAAAACATTGTAGGTGTAAAAGAAGCATCGGGCAACTTTAGCCAGATAATGCAGATTATAAAATACAGGCCAAAAGACTTTTTAGTAATATCGGGTGATGACCTTGTTACCTTGCCTATGTTAGCCAGCGGTGGCGACGGAGTAATATCTGTAGTGGCAAATGCATGGCCAAAAGATTTTTCGGAAATGGTAAGACAGGCCTTAAAAGGCAACTATACCGAGGCGCGCAGGCTGCACTATAAACTTACCGATATAACCGATATGTTATTTGCAGATGGTAGCCCGGGAGGAATTAAAGCATCTTTGGAAATAATGGGTATTTGCCAAAACAATGTAAGATTGCCTTTAGTTCCTATAAATAAAAAGCTTTACTCTGCTTTACAGGAAGCAATAAAGGAGTACAAGTAAAACTTATTACTTTTTCCCTTTAGGCGCAGGAGTGGCAGGATTTTTAGCCACTGTATGATGCGTAAACGCAGCCTTGCCTAAAAACAGTTTGCCAAAAGCTCCGTTTTTGCTGCTAAAGTAGGCCCCGGGATTCATAGAGGAAGTCAGTACATATTTATTGGCTGTATCTGACACATAAGCTTTAATAATAAGCGGGTTCAGTCCACTACCCTCTAACATTAAACTACATAAGGGTTTAACGCTATTAGTATCGAACTTATATACAAATGTGCCATAATTTTGTTGCGACATAGCGCCAATAATAGCGGGTACAGCAATAGTGTCCGTTTTACCGCCATCTGCAAAATGCCATTTGTTTAAACTATCCTTGATAACGCTAAAGCTACTGTCAGCAGGATAGGTATAGGTTATTTTACCATACTGCCCCGGGTTCATATAAATAAGGCTGCGGTCTCTCCACGAATCTACATTCTCTGTAATGTTCATAGATAAAAAACCCTGAACACCGTATACTTCCTTTTGCCCGTGTATACGCACATAGCTTATGCCTTGTTTTTGTTGCATGTTAAACCCAAACTTTCCTACAATAAGATTAATTACCGTGTCTTTATCATTAAGTAATATCAAGCGGGTTCCATTGGTGTCCATCACCGTAAAGTCTTTCCATTGGGCCGGATCATTAGTGGCGAGGCGTTCGGGAGCAATTTGCTTTAGCTGGTCGACCACAAATTTTTCAGAACGTAAATCGGCAAGGGTTGTATATCCACCCTGTGTAACCAGCCATCTGTTTCCCTTTTTAGTAAAACGCATGGGCTCACCCTTTTTAACATCGGTGTAAATAAGCATTTCGGTAATTTTGGCGGTATCTATTTTAGGGATGATGGCAGTATTAAAAGTGTTCTCTCCCCTTTTGTTACTGATGTAGCGATAAATAAAATAAACACCCACAAGGGCAAGCAAAATAACCAGCAGCTGCTTATTGCCCAGTTTTTTACTCATAGGTTTCAGCCATACGTTTATTGCGTGTTCTGCGCCTCATTTGGAACCTGAATATTCCGTAAAAAACAACCAATAACAATGGGAAAAGGAAATTAAAATATTTCAAAAATAGTTTTTTAGAATCGCTAACATCTGCCAATGGAACAGGTTTAACCTCTTTACTCCTAAGCCCTATTAGCCCAGTATCATCGGTAAGCCAGTCGATAGAGTTTACAAAGAAATCTATATTATCCTGTTCTTGCTTTTGAGCCTGCTGGCCCTGGCCATTGGTAACAAAAATGCTATTTGCAATTACCACAAAGCGCGTATCTTTATTTCCATCTATGCCCGAAAAAGCAGCGGCTACGCATACATTAGATAATGGGAACTCGCCGGGCTGCCATTGGTGGTTGGCATCCAGGGTAACAGGCGGAGTAACTAATCCAGTTTTATCTGAAGTAAATGCAAGCGGAACATATTTTACTTTATTCGTATCGCCAGTATACTTTATATCGGATGTAAAGGGCAGTAATACCTGAGATAGTTGCTTGGTAATAGGATGATTGGCAAAATTGCGGATTAAAGGCAAGTATGGGAATGGCACATTGTTCGCAAAATCAAATTGTCCTTCACGTTCCCGCACTGTAATGCTACCACAGTGTGCATCGATAATAAACTTAGGTTCGATTACTATGTTCTTTTCATCCAGCCACCTTTCCAGTCCTGTACTAATGGCTTTACCACTTACCGTTTGTAAGTCGCCCTGTATGCCGCTATATGCAATTAATACCCTGCCACCCCGTGCAACAAATTCATCTAATCTTTTTAGTTGGCCAGGCGTTATGGTGTCTTTAGGATCGACAATGGCAATCGTTTTAAAATCAGCAGGTATAACCGAATCGGTCAATTTATATTCCTGGAAGTTGTACATGGCGCTTAAAGCCTCGTTAAGTTGCGGCAGGTCAGCAAGGCTGGCTTCTTTGTCTCCCTGTATTAAAGCCACCACCGGCTTTTTATCTACAGAAAGTTTTTTAATACTGTTACTTATAACAAACTCAAGCGAATGGTTAGGATCTATAATTGGTAATATATCTGTCTTGTCACCTTCTTTTATAATGGCGCCAAGGTAAATTTTAATTGTTTTCATTTCATCCTTCTCACGCACCTGCAAAGGGAAAGGACTTATCCCATTTTTTACTGCAATTTTCTCCAGGCTATCGCTCTTATTAGGATTTACAAAATTATATACCACCTTATTGCCTGAACGTGCAGCATACTCGGTAAGTATGTCTTTTAACTCTTCCCTCGCATTCATCACCGCAGGGGTAGAATTTTCGGTATAATAAGCAGTAATCGTTACCGGTTTTTTAAGATCGTGTAAGATATCAAGGGTAGCTTGGCTTAAGGTATAGCGTTTATCTTTTGTAAAGTCGATACGGAAATAGAGCGAAAAAGCCATTATGTTTACAACAACGAGTATGGCTGCAATAAGCAGAGTACGGGTATTTATGCTACTGCGCTTCTTCATCTTTATTCAAGGCTGCGTTTAGATAATGAAGATTCGGCCAAGGTGAGAGACATAAATATGATGGTACCGAAATAAACCAGGTCGCGGCTATCTACCACACCACGGGTAACGGCTTCGTAATGGGTAGAAAGGCTTAAGTAATTAAGCACCTCACCTGCAGTGCCAGTAAAGCTGCCTGCCACTAATCCAAACAATATCTGAAAGAATATTCCTATAAATAAGGCTACTAAAAAGGCCACTATCTGGTTATTGGTAATGCTGCTGGCAAATATGCCAATAGCAATATAGGCAGAGCTTATTAAGAGCGTTCCCAGGTAGCCGCACAATACTACGCCCGAATCTACCTTACCCAGGTTTATAATTGTGATATAATAAGGGATGGTGCATAACAAGGCAAACACAATAAGTGCAAAGCATGCAAAAAACTTACCCCAAAGCACCTGCCAGCTTGTAACAGGTTTGGTAAGCAGCAATTCTATAGTACCGGTTTTATTTTCTTCGGCTAAGGAACGCATGGTTAAGGCTGGAATAAAAAAGAAGAGCGTCCAATAGGCGGTATCGAAGAACGATTTGAGGCTGGCTTGCTTTACAAAGAAAACATCGGAAACATACAGCCAGGTAAAAAAGCCGCTAAACCCTAAAAACGCAATCAGCAATATATACGCTGCCAGCGAATCGAAAAAGGTTTGCAGTTCCTTACGTGCTATGATGTATACAGCTCTCACCCTACTCTTTGGTTACCGTTAAATCGTGGAAAATATTTTCAAGGCTGGTTTCGCTGGGCACCATTTCGGTGAGCACCCAGTTTTTCTGTACACATATTTTAAATATGTCTCTTTTGGGCGAAGCATATTTATCTGCCTGTATTTCGAAAGTATTTTCCTTTCCCATTACAGGTTCGATACTTTGTACAGAAGGTATGGATTTTAAAGCAGCCATAATGTCAGTAGCTACTCCATCTTCTATTTTTACCTTAAGTATTTCTCTACCCTGCCTTTGTTTGCGAAGGTTTTCGGCTGTACCATCTGCCACTATTTTACCATCATTAATAATCAGTATGCGGTCGCAGGTAGCTTCTACCTCGGGTAATATATGTGTGCTAAGGATCACAGTCTTTTCTTTACCAATATCTTTAATCAGCTTACGTATTTCTACAATTTGGTTAGGGTCGAGTCCTGTTGTTGGTTCGTCGAGTATAAGCACCTTCGGGTCGTGTATCATAGCCTGCGCAAGGCCCACACGCTGGCGATAACCTTTAGATAATTCGCCAATAAGTTTATGCTTTTCGCCCATAAGGCCACAAACTTTAACCATTTCGCGAATGCGGCCCTGTACCTTATCTTTAGTTACGCCTTGTAGTAATGCAGAAAACTCGAGATACTCTATTACGGGCATATCCAGGTACAGCGGATTATTTTCAGGCAAATAGCCAATAAGCTGCTTTACTTTTTCAGGATCTTTTACAACCGAAAAGCCACCTACTTCAACATCACCTTCGCTGGGTGAAAGGTAAGATGTAATAATTTTCATGGTAGTGCTTTTACCAGCGCCATTAGGGCCAAGGAAGCCAAGTACTTCTCCCTGATTTACCCGGAAACTAATTGAATCGATAGCCTTTTGGCTACCGTAGCGCTTAGTAAGATTTTTTACAACAACTTCCATACTGCGAAATTGCAAAAATTTCGAAGCACAAAATTAAAAACAGTAAAAAAATAAAAGAAGTTAAAAAATGTTAAGAAAACATCCTTGCTTACCTTATTAATAAAGATGGTGCCTGTTTTACCTTCTTTTCAATTCAGCACAGAGGATAGCTGTAGCTATAGCTGCATTCAGCGATTCGGGGCCATTGGCATTATAAGATGGGATACTTACAGGACTTGATATGTATTTCTGTACTTCTTTCGATATTCCGTTTGATTCATTACCAATTACAAGAATGCCTGTGGCGCTTGCTTCCTCTTTATAGATGTTTTTGCCGTTAAGAAGCGCACCATAAATAGCAATGCCCTCCCCTGCCCTGTCTTTTAGAATTTCTGGCAGATTTACATAATGTAGCCTAACCCTTGCGATAGAACCCATGCTTGCCTGCACTACTTTAGGGTTGTAGGCATCAACACATTCCTGCGAGCAATAAATATGATTTATACCAAACCAGTCGGCTATACGTATTATAGTGCCCAGGTTACCCGGGTCACGAATATCATCTAATGCAAGTGCGAGTTCTTTTTTTAGATTGGGTTGTGTACCTGTTTCGCTGGGTATCTTACAAACAGCCAAAACACTTTGAGGAGTGGTCAAAGCGCTTATTTTATCAAGTTCGTCCGACGTTATTTTTGTAACCTTTTTATTTACCTTAAAATCTTCAACAGAAAATATTTCTTCTATTTGAATAGAAGAGTTACTTAATTCTTCTACAATCTTTTTGCCTTCGGCAATAAACAGGCCTTCGGCATCCCTGTATTTTTTAAGATGCAATGCACGTATATGTTTTATTTGAGCCTTAGAAAGCATCTTCAGGCTTTTTTGCTTTGGATAGCCTTACGCACACTGCCATATTTAAGAAGCAGTTTTTCAGCTTCTTTTTCATCCAGCTTAAGTTCATTCATAAGCATACGTGTGCCGCGTTTTACCAATTTGTTATTGGTTAGCTGCATATCTACCATTTTATTCCCCTTTACCCTGCCTAATTGTATCATAGCAGCGGTAGATATCATATTAAGGATAAGCTTTTGAGCAGTGCCAGCCTTCATACGTGTACTGCCGGTTACAAATTCAGGCCCTACCACGGCTACTATAGCATGCTTTGCTGTTTTTGCAAGCGGAGAACCGGGGTTACAGGTTATTCCCCCGGTGACTATTTTATGTTTGTTACATTCCTGCAGGGCACCTATAACATAAGGTGTAGTACCCGATGCGGCAATACCAATCACCACATCTTTAGTGTTTATTTTATGTTTATTTAAATCCTTCCAGCCCTGGTTGATATCATCTTCGGCAAACTCGACAGCCTTACGTATAGCGCTATCGCCACCCGCAATAAGCCCTATTACCAAGCCTTGCGGAACACCAAATGTAGGCGGGCATTCGGATGCATCTACAATACCTAATCTCCCACTGGTGCCTGCACCCAAGTAAAAAAGCCTGCCGCCTGTTTTCATCCTGGCTACAATTACTTTAACCAGCTTTTCAATTTCAGGTATTACCTTTTCGACTGCATTAGGCACTGTTTTATCTTCTTTGTTAATATTCTTCAACAATTGCGCCAAAGGCATTTTTTCCAGATGGTTGTATCGGGAAGATGATTCGGTAACCAAAACCGGTGCAGTCTTCATACGCTACAAAGCTACTGTGTTAAAGGCGGAGGGTTTATCTTATCCTTTACAATAAATGAACCCGGATAAGTTTTGCGTACTATATTCAGGTTTTTAGTGGCTTCCAGTTTAGTTCTGAAATCGCCTACATTTACTTTAAAGTACGGCTGCTGGTAAGCCATATAAGTAGGTATGCCGGGATATTTTAAAGAAAAATCATTCCTTACTTTATTGGCCTGATTTCTATCCTGCCCAAAGTTTATCTGTATCCTATAGCCAGGAAACGTGCCATGTGAAAGGCGTGTATACTCCGCACTTTTAAACATGGTTGTCTTTACATCATTACTCTCGTATATATGTATAGATGTATCGGATGCATTTTGCGCTTTAGAAACAAAGACCAAGCCGAATACGGCTATAACAACCAATATCGTTTTCATTGCTCGTTGTTGTTATCTGTACGATTAATCATACTATAACCTATAAGCCATGTTAATATGCAAGGCAGCAGGAATGGCAATGTAATAGTTATTGGAAGGACATTTGTAAAATGTAAAACCGCGCTCGCCACCAGGACGACAACAAAACTCTTTACCCCAATGTTTTGTAAACGGTTATTTATTAAGCGAAATGCCATAGCACAAAGATAAGAGAAAACAGGTTTAGGTTGGGACTTAAATTGAGGAGAAAAACTTTCAGATGAGGGGATACTCACCCATTCGTATAAAGATACGATACATTGCGGCTTGTTTAAAACCGCAACCAGTTACTTAGTTGCAGTATACTGCTACCCTGGTAGAATTAAGGTACCAGCTTTCTTCGCTGGGCACCTCGTCGTTATTTAATTTGCCTATTTTATAAATGGCCCTGCAAATTTCATAGGCCGAATAGCAGGGTTTTATCATTCCTATTATTTGCAAAGGGCTGTAAGAAAGCGGCTCACGATGCTCTCTACGGTAATGATACACCCTAAGCGTAAACGAATCTGCACCCAATTTGCACACCTCTATTTCGAAGTCGTTATCGAAACGTTTGATGGCAGTGGGAAGATTGTTAGGAATCTTTTTAAATTTTAAATCTTTAAATAGTTTCATACGTGATGAATTTTAAATACTTCAAAAGTATACCCCAGCATTATTACAATCTCGGTTTGTAAATTCGACTTATTAACAAACAAATTAACTATTCATCATTTTATAAAATAACGTGAAATGCCTATAAACAAATGCATTGAAGGTTTTGCGAAAAGAAACCAAAATCCACGACCGTAAAATCACTTTGCTTTTATCAAACTCTTTTGGACTATTTACAATGCCTTTAACTTGGCAAAATCTAAAATTATTTTACTTTTGATACCATCATCTATACAATGAGGGGCATAAAGAAGTATTTACTATTTGCGGGATTGGTTTGTTCTGTCGGTTTTTACACGCATACAGCTGTGGCACAAACATGGTCGAATGTGGGCAGCAATATATATGGAGATTTTAAAGCGCTTGCTGTGTATAACGGTAACCTTTATGCAGGCGGTGTAGACAGCCTGGACGGAAAGAAAACAAACGTAGCAAAATGGGATGGCACAAAGTGGACAGCCACCGACACGGGCCAGCTTGGCCATGTGATTGCCATGATTGCCTATAAAGGAAAATTATATGCAGGCACCGAATACGGCGAAGGCGGAATGAAATTTGGTAAACTATTTTGCTGGAACGATACGGTATGGCAAAAATGTGGCGCACCCAATGGCAAGATAACCTGCTTTACCATTTTTGATTCTACCTTATATGTGGGCGGCTTTTTTACAGGTATAGATACCGTACGTGCACGCCATATAGCCAAGTGGAGCGATAGCCTTAAATGCTGGAGAATGGTTAACCGTGGCGGTGTAGATGGTAAGGTATTGGCTATGGCTTCGTATCATAAAAGATTATTTGTAGGCGGCCAATTCGATTTTGTAACAGCCTGGAATGGGAAAACCTGGGAAGATGTACGCGGCACGGCGGGCAATATTATGAACGGATGGGTGCTGGCCTTTACTACATGGAATGATGAACTATATGCCGGCGGCCAGTTTGATTTTGTAACCAAGTGGGATGGCACACAATGGTTATCGTTAGGGCCTTTTAACGATGGCGTACGCTCTTTAACTATTTACAATAACGAACTGTATGCAGGCGGCGATTTTACGGGCATACCCCAATTCGACCATGCTTACCATATTGGCAAATTTGGAGGTATTAGCTGGGATTGCGTAGGTGGTGTAATATACTGGAGCGGAGAATGCAAGCCCTACACAGGAACTGTATGGTCCCTATGCGTGTATAATGATGACCTGTATATAGGCGGCCAGTTTATGATTGCGGGCGGAAAAATAATTCCAAATATTGCCAGGTGGAACAAACCCGTTGGCAAGTAATTACGCTATTGCGGCAAAAGAGTTGAAGTAGGCTTTCTGCGGATTATTAAAGCAGTTATAAGGGAGAACATAATAGTACCTGCCAAGGGTTCTGTATATGTAACAGCTGCATTTATAAGCGGATTTTTGTATAATTCCTTTACTGCCTGCATTTGTTTTAGTACCATATCAATTTCTTGCTGAGACTTACCTGCTGCTTTTAATTGATCTACCGAATACATGGCATATTTAGCCATTAAATCGGGAAAGTTGTAATAGATTAAAAGCCATGCAGCCACATAAAACAGGTTGGCAAATAAAGCCGTAAGAACACTTATCGAAAAGCCCCTGCCAAAACTTATTTTACCTTCTCCAACAGTATCACGGTATTTGCGTGCACCAAAAAATGTTGGCAAAAAGCCCAATACCATGCAGGAATACCCAATCGCTTCACCGTACCCATAGCCAACTTTATCTAATAAAAATGTAGTGGCGCACATAAGCGCGGCTAACGTAATGCCTGAAATAATGCCGTATCTTAAAATCGTATTTCTCATTGTGCAGTATTGTTTATAGAATAAAGATGTATTAAACTATCGTTTGTTTTAAATACTAATGTGCCTTTGTTATCAATTAATTTTCTTGCCCTGGGGTTTTCGCCTCCATTCAGCATCTTGCTTATATCTCCGAGCACAAATATATAATCTATTGGGTGCTTTGTATTGTTAGTCATATTCATTATGCTGTCATTTAAATATACGTGCGGCTTGGTTTGGTCGCTCCACACCACCGGGAACCACCCTACCATAGCTTCGTAGTTATTGGGGTCTATTTCAGGTTGTTGCAATAGTGCATAATCTGTAAAATGATCCATGAGCCAATTATCGGTATAGTTAATAGCAAATACAACGCTGTTGGGTTTTATCAGTTTACCTGCATCCACAATTTCGGTTACTGTATTGTTCAATTTTTTTAAAGTAGGTTGATGGTATCCAAGCATCAATATCCAAAACAGGGCATAAACCACTACTGCGCCCAATTTTATTACTACGGAATAATTCCTTTGCAAAGCCAGCCACAAAATAAAAAACAGAAAAAAGTAAAAACAAAATCGTACCGACATCATACCAACGCTTGAACCATTCGGTACTGCGAAATAGCAGATTAGTATTAAAACCGCAGTTGTTAAAAACACAAACCCTTTAATTGATTTTGCATTTTCTTTTTCCTTGAAATAAAATACTGTACAAGATAGAAGGGATGCTATCAATACATAAAAAATAGTTTTCGTTAATAATTCTTCTCCTTCTCCATATACTATGAGGGGCCTTACATTAATTATCCATTTAACCAAATCAATAAAGGACATTGCCTTGCCGTTAGATGCGTGCAGGGGTATTAATGATGAAAAAATTAAAAAGCAAATTATTCCCGGTATCCATAATGATGAAAAAATAAAAAATCGTTTTATAGCCGCTTTCCCATTCCTATCTCTCCTATTCTTATAACTTACGTAAACAGCCTGTATTTCCACGAAGCCCAACATAAAACCCAAAATTGCAAATGCCAAGCCATTGGTGAAATAAGTAAACATTATGAGCACAAACAGGATTGCATATCTTTTACTATTATATCCTACGCCTTTAACGTACTTTAAGTAATAATACGTAGCCCAAAGCATAAATGCAAGCGAGAGGCAGAAGTTGTAAAATCCTATATAATAAAGGAACGAATGTGCCAGCACAATACCGAAAACGCTAAAGCAAATATTACTGGGATTTAGTAGTGATAGAATAGCCCTGAAGGCAAGGGCCAACCCGGCAACGCTAATAATAAGCAGTAATTTAACGGATACAGTGGAAGAAAAAAATATGTAAAAAAATGCAAGAATAAAATGGCTTGCCAGATTTGGAACAGGAACTTTATTTAGGCTAAAAAACTGATGGATGAAATCATTATCTGAAAACAGGTACCCTATAATGCGGGCATTATACATATGCGTAGGCCCGTCTATTGATGGGTTATAGCCACCTTTTACAATAAAACCCAAACAAAGCAATAATGAACCATAAAAAAGGAATTGTTCAGCATGTTTAAGTATGCGGTTCTGCATCCCTACCTGTGTAATATGTTCACCTGTAAATCGTCGAAATAAACGGGCTTGGTGCCGTTATCCCATATGTAAAACGATGCACCTGAGCAATTGTTAGGCATTATAGCGCTGGCGGTTAATTGTTCCCACCCATTTGAATCTTTATTTACCGGCGTTCCACTACATACTACCTTATTATTACTAAACTGAAGCGCTAACACACCTTCTCCCTTGGGCGAATATCGCCAAACGCTAAGTGCAATTATATCTCCTGGCTTAATATGCGGCAGGGGGTTGGTAAGCCCAAAAGGCACCGAAAACTTAAGTCTGACAGAATGCGTTCCGCTACGTGCTTTTTCAGTAGTTAAGGTTCCCTGCAATTGCAACTTTGCATTGTTCGATGCCGTTAACGAATCTCCATCTGTGCTTACTTTCTCCATATCGCAGGTATATTGGGTCATTTGTTTATGCACGTTGGGCTCTTTTATAAAATACATTTTATCCGAATTATCGAGCCACAAATTAAGATTGGGATTAAGCAGGCAGTTTACAATGCTATCCTGCGATAATCCGGACCAGTCTAATGCCACTATGTTTGCAGGCTGTACATGATTGGGCTGTTTTTTAAAAAGAATAAAATCGTGGGTATGGGCAATAACATCCCAATCGGGGCTAAAAATGTATTTATGAACGAAATTCCTGTAAGCACTATCAGGTATTTGGTAATAATCTTTAAGCGCAAATACAGCAATATAGTCGGCATCCTGCACATCGGGGAACTGGTAAATAAAAAGCCTTTCAGATAGTTGCGGAAGAATATGTTCAGATGCTGAGACTTTAGCATCGGCAGGTATAAGGTTCAACTCCCGGTGTATTTCTTTTACATCGTAATCGGGCTTAAAGAAACGCTTGCTTAAAATATTTTCTTTTACTGTGTTCGTCCATTTTAGGCCATGGTTCGAGCTGTGGAGCTTATACACAGTCATGCTACCGGTTAAAAAGCAAACTAAGAAAGCACCTGCATATTTTATATTTCTGCTTTTTATATTTCCAAGAATAAAGAAAACAGCCAAAGGCAATAGGGTTACAGTTTCTATAGAATAGTGCGCTTCTATACTCCAACGTGAGGGATCGTCATTAAGCATTTTTTCAAGGATGAGAGGGAAAAAGAAAAGCAAGTATTGAGGGCGAAAAATAAGCACAAACCCTCCGGAAATAAGGTAAACCAAGTAAAACTCCTGTTTCACACCGTCAAAATAATTATTACCCGAAGTATTGGTAAATAGCATACACAGTACTTTTATGGGGTGTGAGATAATGAATATAAACGCATGTGCCGGATCGGGGCCCAATACTGCATAATTGAACAAGGAATACGGTGTTCCATCGCGATGGATTAGTGGAATAAACACTTTAAATATTATTACAAATATTACCACACTTCCTGCAAGGTAAAGCAGGCTCTTTTTTATTATAGGTTTTTCCTTGCGGTGGTCTATCATTAACACCAGCATAATAAACACAAACCATATTGGCATTATTTCCTTAGAAAGCATGGTTAGCACAAATACAATGGTTGCGGCTACAAACCTTTTTGTTTCGAACAAATACAGAAATATTGGTACCAGGCAGCAGGCTATTACACCGATATTAAAGTCGCCTGAAAACACACTAAAATGCCCATAAAGCAAGTAGTAGTAAAGCACAGATAAAACAGCGAGCCACATTTCATTGGTTTTTAATAGTACCAGTTTAAAAACGGCCCAGGCTGCAATCATCATAAAAACAACTTGTATTAAAGCCAAAGTGTAGGTAGCTGTGAGCCAGTTAAACAACCAGTAAAACGGCACTAAACAAAAAAGCACAATTGAAAAATGGTCATCGACAATGCTTAAATAACCATGCGTATATACCCCATACATGGGCGCGCTGTGAACATGGAAGTGGGCAAAATCCCATAAAGAAAAATTATACAAACCATAATCTGCACAGGCTGAACGAAGGTAATAGTGGTTACCAATAGCCAAAGTAAACCCCATTGCCCCAAACAGGCCAATAATAATATATAACCCCATTTTAGGGCGTGCACTTATCCGGTTATATATCTTATTAATCAAATCCAATGAGGCCTGCGGGTTTGCTTACAAAAGTAGCAAAATAGCCGAGGGATTAAACCCTTTATAGCAGCGTAGTTTTTTTGGGTTTAAAGAATACATTATTAATAATAACTTTGCTTATACAAAGCGTTTTACAAATGGATATTGAAACTTTAAAATACCCCACAGGCAAATATAAAAGGCCCAAAACCTTTAAACCGATTGATATTGCGTTAAGTATTAAAACGATACAAGAGTTTCCCAAAAAAATAATTGAGGCCACAAAAGATTTAGATAAAACATCGTTAGAATACCTGCACCGCCCCGGTGGGTGGACAGTGAGGCAACTGGTGCACCATTGTGCCGATAGCCATTTGAATGCTTTTATACGGGTTAAACTTGCCCTTACTGAAGATAAGCCCGTTGTAAAACCATACATTGAAAATGAATGGGTAAAGCTGGAAGACACTGCCAAGGCACCCATTGAATGGTCGTTACAAATTATTGAGGGTATGCATAAACGCTGGGCAATGCTGCTGAGTAAAATGAAGGGCGCAGATTTTAAACGAACGTATTACCATCCTGAACAAAAACGATTGGTTGCTATGGAAGAGGTAATATCAATCTATGCCTGGCATTGTTTACATCACCTTGCCCATATAAAACAAGCGTTGAAGCACAAAAACAAATTTTAACATTGCATTCTATCCATTACATGAAGCTTTTAGTCCGCATATTTTTTACAATATCCATAGCCTGCTTTGCTGTTACTACCCTGGCGCAACCACAACAAAACATTACGGCCATTGCTAAATCGCTTTACGAAAAACATAGCTATACTGCCGCTTTAACTGTGTATAACGAAGCTGTAAAAGCAAATAAAAAGGATACCAATGCCTACTTTGGCAGGGGGTTAACCAACCTTGTATTGCAAAATTACGACGATGCTCTTAGTGATTTTAACAAAGTGCTTAAGCTCGATCCTAAGTATGTAGAGGCCTATTTACACCGGGGTGCGGCCTATGCGGCACAAAACGAATATCAAGAAGCCATTGGGGAATATAGCAAAGCCATAGCTTTACAACCATCGTATGCCGATGCTTATAATTTTAGAGGTAATTCAAAATTTGCGCTGAATGATACAGATGGAGCAATTGCAGATTATGACAATGCGATAAAGGCAGATTCGGCTTATGGTGATGCCTACTTTAACCGCGGCACTATAAGAACAGACCGCAAAGACTATAATGCGGCCATTGATGACCTTACTATTGCCATAGCTTTAAACCCCAGGGATGGTGATGCATACTTTAACCGTGCGCTTGCACAGGATGCAGCCAAAAATTACAGGGGTGCCGTAGGAGATTATAATATTGTACTAAGGCTCGATTCTGTTTATATAGAAGCGATTTATAACCGTGGGTTGGATAAAGAAAAGCTTGGTTATTACCCTGAAGCTATACTGGACTATCAATTAGTCCTAAAAGTAGATTCGACCGATGCCATGGCCTATTGCATGATGGGCATTGCCAAAGATTCTTTAAAATTTCATAAAGACGCGCTAATAGATTATACCAAAGCCATTAATTTGAACCCGAGCCTTGGCGAACCCTATTATGACCGTGGTATGTCGTACCTTTTAACTGGTAAAAAGGATGAGGCCTGTGTAGATTTTAATGTGGCTTATTCTTTGCAATATGATAAAGCCCTACAGGCATTAAATGATAACAAGTGTACCGTAACTAATCTTAAGGCTACACAGCAAAATGCACCTGTGGAAGAAAAGCCTAAAAAACACGGCTTTTTTTCTAACTGGGGCCTGCAATAGTAAGCCTCGTTTCATCATAAACCCTATAATTATCTATCTTAGCGGCAATTTAATTTTGCTGCATGAACATCAGTATTATAGGAACAGGATATGTAGGTTTGGTAACCGGAACCTGCTTTGCTGAAACGGGTAACCATGTAATATGTGTAGATATTGACGAAGCCAAGGTTAAAACTATGCGCGAAGGCAAAATGCCCATCTACGAACCTGATTTGGATGTATTATTTGAACGTAACCTGAAAGCAGGCAGGCTTAAGTTTACCACCCATTTAAAAGAAGCCGTAGATAAAACCGATATTATTTTTCTTGCGCTGCCTACTCCACCTAACGAGGATGGCTCTGCCGATCTTTCGTATGTATTAAATGTAGCTAAAGAATTGGGCAAGCTTATAAAATCGTACAAGGTAATTATAGATAAAAGCACCGTACCTGTAGGCACCGCCGAAAAGGTAGAAGCGGCAATACGAAAAAATTGTAAGGGCGAATTTGATGTGGTTTCTAATCCCGAATTTTTACGCGAAGGCTTTGCAGTAGATGATTTTATGAAGCCCGACCGTGTGGTGTTAGGTACCTCATCACCCAAAGCAAAAAAGCTGATGGAAGAATTGTATAAGCCTTATGTGCGCCAGGGCAATCCGGTTTACTTTATGGATGTACGTTCTGCCGAGCTTACCAAATATGCGGCCAACTCATTCCTTGCTACCAAAATTTCGTTCATGAATGAAATTGCCAACCTTTGCGAAAAGCTGGATGCCGATGTAGATATGATACGTATTGGCATTGGTGCCGACCAGCGCATAGGCAAGCGCTTCTTGTTTCCGGGCATTGGCTATGGCGGCAGTTGTTTTCCTAAAGATGTAAAGGCTTTGGTTCAATCATCTAAAGAAAGTGAATACGACTTTAAAATACTTAAAGCCGTAATGAAGGTGAATGAGGAGCAAAAACTAAACCTTATACCTAAGGTAAAAAAGCATTTTGGAAAGATAGCAGGCCTTAAAGTAGCCATGTGGGGCTTAGCTTTTAAACCCGACACAGACGATATACGCGAAGCACCGGCATTAGAAATGATAGACGCGCTTTTAAAAGAAAAAGCTACTGTTACGGCATTCGACCCTGCTGCTATGAACAATGTAAAAAAGTTATTAGGTAATAAAATACACTTTGCTGCCGATGAATATGAAGCCTTGAAAGGTGCTGATGTGCTTATCATTGCTACTGAATGGAGTGTTTTCCGCACACCTGATTTTAAGTTGATTAAAAAAGCCATGAAAAAGCCTGTAATATTTGATGGCAGAAACCTGTATGGCACCGACCAAATGAAAGAAATAGGATTTACGTATTATAGCATAGGCCGCAAAACAGTAAAATAAGTTTAAAGTTTGTAAAGTGAAAAGTTCTTAAAGTATTGGAATTTTCATCTTTATAAACTTTATGAACTTTAAAAACTTTATAAACTGAATTATGAAAAGAGTACTTATAACAGGCGCAGCAGGCTTTTTAGGGTCTCACCTTAGCGACAGATTTATTAAAGAAGGATATCATGTTATTGGCATGGATAACCTTATAACAGGTGATTTACGCAACATTCAGCATCTCTTTAAAGAAGAGCATTTTGAGTTTTACCATCATGATGTATCTAAGTTTGTGCATGTACCCGGAAAGCTTGATTATATATTACACTTTGCATCGCCTGCAAGCCCAATAGACTATTTAAAAATACCTATACAAACCCTTAAAGTGGGTTCGTTGGGTACCCATAACCTTTTGGGATTAGCAAAATCTAAAAATGCAAGAATATTGGTAGCTTCTACATCCGAAGTATATGGAGACCCACTTGTGCATCCGCAAACCGAAGACTATTGGGGTAATGTAAACCCCGTGGGGCCTCGTGGTGTGTACGACGAAGCCAAACGCTTCCAGGAAGCAATAACTATGGCCTACCATACCTTTCATAAGCTGGAAACACGTATTGTGCGCATATTTAATACCTATGGCCCTCGCATGAGGCTGAACGACGGACGTGTATTACCTACTTTTATTGGACAGGCTATGCGCAACGAGCCCCTCACCGCTTTTGGCGATGGTAACCAAACACGTTCTTTTTGCTATGTATCCGATTTGGTAGAAGGCATTTATCGCCTATTGTTAAGTGACTATGCGTACCCCGTAAACATTGGCAACCCAAGCGAAATTACTATAAACGAGTTTGGAGAAGAAATACTAAAGCTTACGGGCAGCAAACAAAAAATCATCCACACTCCCCTGCCTAAAGACGACCCTAAGCAACGCCGGCCAGATATTACGCTTGCTAAAAAGCTTTTGGGATGGGAACCTAAAGTATCCCGCTCGGAAGGATTAAAGGTTACTTTGGAGTACTTCAAATCTCTTAGCCCTGAGGAACTGAGCAAGTCTGCCCCAAGGTTTGCATAATAGAGTTTAAAGTTTATAAAGTTCGTCAAGTTTATAAAGTAACCTCGTTTAATATCTTATGGGAATTTCCATTAAATCTGAACTCCTCGGACACCTTTCTCAATTTGTAACCGAAGAACGTAAAAAGCGTTTTGAAGAGGTATTACAAAACCGCACACGTCACATAGCTATTGCACTCGAGGATATTTACCAGCCACACAATGCCAGTGCAGTGCTCCGTTCATGCGACTGCTTTGGCATACAGGACGTACACATTATAGAAAACGAAAACAAATACACGGTTAACCCCGATGTGGCTTTAGGTTCCTATAAATGGCTAACACTTACAAAATACAATAAAGAGAGCAACAATACCCTTAGCTGCATAAACGAACTTAAAAAGAAAGGGTACGCTATAGCTGTTACAAGCCCGCATAAGGATAGTTACAGCATAGAGAATGTACCCATAGATAAAAAGCTGGCCCTTTTCTTTGGTACCGAAATGCAAGGTATGTCGCCCGAACTGGAAAAGAATGCAGAATTGTTTGTTAAGATACCCATGCTCGGCTTTACCGAAAGCTTTAACATATCTGTAGCGGCTGCACTTTGCATGTATACCTTAAGTTCAAGGCTTAGAAAGGAGAATATAGAATGGGATATAAACGAAGAAGAAAAGTTGGATATTTTGCTGCAATGGTATCGTAACACCATACCCAAAGCCGAATTATTGGAAAAGGATTTTTTAGAAAAACATCATTGAATTCAGGAGCCGGGATATAGAATCCGGAATAAAATAAGCATATCCTCTATTCTGAATTCTTGATTCTGTATTCGATATTCATAATTTCTCTTACCTTTGGCGTCCTGAAACAAAAAAACAATGGGAAAAGGAGACAGAAGGTCCCGCAAAGGGAAAGTATGGTCGCACAGTTATGGTGTAACCCGCAAAAGAAAAAAGAAAAAAGGAGCAGCTTTTGTTCCTAAAGTAAAGAAAGAGAAAAAAGCGCCACAAGCTAAGATAGAAGCAACGAAGGTGCCTCAGGAAGTAATGGCAGAAGCTGCTACACCAGTAGCAGAAGTAGCTGCTGCGAAACCTAAAAAAGCCCCGGCAAAGAAAAAAGCCGCAGAACCTAAAGCTGATGCTCCGGCTAAAAAGAAAGCCGCTCCTAAAAAGAAGGCATAGTAAGATTTAATTTTACTGCTTAGATAACTTATGCAAGCACCTTCCCTTTAACCGGGGTAAGGTGCTTTTCCATTAATGCCACAAAGTCATCGAACAGGTAACGTGCATCGTGCGGGCCCGGAGAAGCCTCGGGGTGGTATTGTACTGCAAATACGGGTACATCGGTTAAGGCAATGCCTTCAATGGTTCCATCATTAAGGTTTATATGCGTAACCGTAGCATTTTTAGATTTCTTTATTTCATCTTCCTTTACTGCAAAGCCATGGTTTTGCGAGGTTATTTCGCTTTTGCCTGTGACCAGGTTTTTAACGGGGTGGTTAATACCCCTGTGCCCGTTATGCATTTTATAGGTAGAAATGCCGTTAGCGAGGGCTATTAATTGGTGACCCAGGCAAATGCCAAATACAGGGATGCCCGATTTTACAACCTTTGAAATATTGCTAATCTCATTCTTCATTGCTGAAGGGTCGCCGGGGCCATTAGAAATCATAAACCCGTTAGGTTTCCATTTCATCATTTCTTCAAAGCTTGCCCCCATTGGGAACACCTTAACCTGGCAGCCACGTTCAACAAGGCAACGTACAATATTGCGCTTTACCCCCATATCCATAAGGGCCACTTTAAATTTAGCGGCCGTGTTGCCAACTTCATAGGCCTCTTTGGTACTAACTTTAGATGATAGCTCGAGCCCATCCATAGAAGGAACTTTATCAAGCAGGGCTTTAAGTTGTTTCACATCTGTAATTTCAGACGATATAATACCATTCATGGCGCCTTTACTGCGCAGGTGGCGCACAAGGGCACGGGTATCAATATCTGAAATTGCTACAATATTGTTATTTATAAAATAATCCTTTAAAGATCCATTTCCACCTTTGCGTGAAGGGAACTCATTGAATGTTCTGCAAACAAGGCCGGCAATTTTTATGCCATCCGATTCTGTTTCGGTTTCTTTAACGCCATAATTGCCAATATGCACATGGGTAGTTACCATTAGCTGCCCGAAGTAGGAAGGATCGGTAAAAATTTCCTGGTAACCGGTCATTCCTGTATTAAAACAAAGTTCGCCGGTAGTGGTACCTATTTTTCCTGCGGCACGGCCATAAAAAACCTTCCCATCTTGAAGAAGTAGTACTGCCGGAGGGAAGATGGGGTTTTGCATGTTTTATTGCGCTGTATTAAAGGTTTAATGCTTGTTTGCGGCGCAAAGTTACAACATATATAAATCGTGCAAAAAGAGTTTTTCAGAATTTATTAACTACTACTACCCCACCCCGTCTTTACACAATATTATCTTTGTGTAAATTAGGTTAAATGCGAAAAGCCCGTTACATAGTATACATATTAATTGGTTGTGTGGTTCTTTATGTTTCTTACCGGATATTTGTACCCTGGAAGACAAGACATGAAATAAGCAAAACCCTTTCGAGTAAAGATTATATGGACAGGCTTGCCATTTTTGATGATAAATACATTGATAGCAACTCTATTGTTTTTTTGGGTAATAGCCTTATCGCGAATTTTGATTTGGAGCAATTTAATAATCCGCATACAGTAAACAGGGGCATTAGCGGAGATTTTACCGAAGGAGTTATAAAACGTATGAATGGCATTATAAATAAACATCCGAAAAAAATATTTATAGAAATAGGCATTAACGACCTTGTAGAAAAGGTGCCTTTAGGAACAATAGCACATAACTACGATACTATTCTGCAAAAAATAAGCGTGGTAAGCCCTCAAACCAAGGTTTATATTTTTAGCCTTTTGCCTACCAAGTTGCACCGCAGTATACTTACCAGCGCTGCCAACGTAAACAAGCGGGTAGTTAAGTTTAATGCCATCCTGGCAAAGTTTCCTAAAAAATATCATTGTACCTATATTGATACCTGGAGCCATTTTGTAACAAAAGATAATAGCATGGACACTAAAGTTACTACCGACGGTATTCACTTAACCGAGGAAGGCTATAAAATTTGGAGAAACCTGATTACGGATTTGGTAAACTAATAGACAGAGGACTATTTCTGCCCTCCATCCTCTTTTACTTCAAGGCTTTTAAGACTGATGAGCATTTGTTTTACGAAATTACGTCCGTCTTTTTTGTAGCATTGAAAGTTAAACCTTACTGGACGGCCACTGATAGATGTAACTCCATTTACCTCTGCTATATCCATAATATTTTGCTGCCCTTCGAGCACACCCACAATAATTTTTTTGCCTCTTGCATCAAGCATTGAATATTTGTGCGTTTTATCTTTCTTCATTGCATTGAACAAGTTACTATCAATAGTTATATTGGTTTCACAATCTCTATTATATGTTTGCACAATCGTAAGCTGGCAAAGAGAATCGGTAGGATCTGAGTATGCATCCTCTAAATTATGCCCCGGGCCAAATTTTTTTGAAGCAAACCTGTATTGTTTGGTTTCTCCGCAGTGGTAGTCTCCAAAATCGGCATACGTATAAAAAGTATCTAAGGCAGTTGGCAGATAAATTGAAATACTGCCTAACTGATTTATAAGTTGAATGTTGCGCTTGCTATACCCGGTAAGGTCGAGAGCCTGTGCCTTTGCGTCTTCCGACAAGGTTTCCTGCTTTTGGTTGTTGGTATGGGAACAAGCCGTTACAAGCACCATACCACAGAAAACAAGAAAAGTAGCCCTCATTTTTAAATTAATTATCAGGACTAAAGTAACTCTTTTCCTCAGAATGACAAACGATTATACGATGTAGGGCTTAGTGCACGTAAGGTGGTGGACCACCTGGCCCCGTGGGATTAGCAACAGGTGTTTCGGGCGCTGATTTGCCGCCTAAACTAAACGAGAATCCCATTTCTGCAATATATGGAGTACCCGTTCCTACTTCTAAATAGGTACTAAATACAGGAGTAATTATTGCTCTTACGCCTAAAAAAGCCTGAATGGTAGGCTGTGTAAGCGGTTGTTCATTATTGTAATACGGATAATAAGGTGAACCGCTATAGGTGTAATTATAATATGCGTATCCAAGGCGTATGCCTCCATAAAAATCGGGGTTCATGTGCTTAGTAAAATGAACAATGGAACGTACATTTACATTAACGCGGCTTACACTTTCCTTATAAGAAAAGCCCGGATTACCGTAATAGTTGTTGTAAGTGCCACTGGCGCTTTGATATGCAACATTTAACCCAACGCTGTACATGTTTATTACAAAATAATCTACAGTTGCGGCAAGCTCGGGTACAGAAAAGTTACTTTGCAAGCTAGAATAACCGGTAACATATTCGGTACTAAAAAGGCTATACCCTACTCCAAGGCTTAGCATGGTTTGCCCTGCCCTATCCTGGGCTTTTAAAGGTTTTGTTCCCAATAAAACAATAGCGGTAAATAATAACAGATAGATTTTACTTTTCATGGTGGTTGTTTTTAGTGATAACGGGTTGAATGTAACAAAATTGTGTGGTAGCAATTTATACAGCTAAAATATTAATTTTTCTGCAATAAATCACTTTTATAAATGAACTTATTACTGATGCTTTTATCGGCATCATACCAAAGCACAATTCCTTCTTTCTTTTCAGCATGATAGTGCCATTCCTGTATTTTGTCTCCATCGGCGCTCATTACATTAACTGTTCCGTTAGGCTTGCCAATTGAGCAATACAAAAAATCTGTCCATATGGGATGCTCGCCTACCTGTGTGGCATCATCCATAGTAAGGCGCAGCTCATACATCGTATCACTAGTCTTTTTTAGCTTGTACTTTTGTTGCAACATAATAATGTAAAGTAATCCCCCATTATGTTTGTATAAATCAATATAACCAAGTAATAAATTAGTATCCTTCGAGGTTCTTTCAACCTTATACTTGCTGTACTTTTTCAACTTTTGTGCCGCCGCCGCATCTGCTGCCTGGCTGCCCGAATTAGTGCCTATAGCAGTATTATCCTGTGCTATACCAGGCAAAGAAAGAATACTTAAAAGTGAAATTAGAAGCAATGACTTCATCATCTATTTTTTGATGGAAATTAAGTATTAAAGATACAATTAAATATACCCGGCTACTTTATAGGTAATAAATCCAAACCATTCATGTAATAGCACATCCCAGGTTAACAGCGCCCATTTATCCGGTATCAGTATATGGTCTAACAAAAACTTGCGCGGGCCCGAATACCTGTCGGTACTAAATGGTGTTACCGCTATACCTACCTTTTCGAAACAGCGTAATGCCCTTGGCATGTGCGATGCGGATGTAATAAGCAAATATTTGCCACGTGGTGCAACGCTATCTAACACTGGTTTTACAAAAGCCGCATTTTCGTGCGTGTTTCTTGAATGCGCCTCTATACATATAACCGAATCGGGTATCCCCAGTTGAAGCAAATATTTTTTTAGTATGGGTGCTTCAAGTATGTCCTTTTCTGTAATACTGCCTGAACCGCCATCAATAAGTATCTTTTTTATCTTACCTTGTTTGTAAAGTTGCAAAGCCTGCAATAGCCTATCGGCACCACGGTCGAATTGTATGCGTTGCAAAGTTTTATCATACCCAATCATTCCGCCCAACACTATACCAACATCATAACTGGTTTTTATTTCCGTATTAGGAGTAGCCGGCACTTCCCACATACGCATAAACTCATCAGCCATAAAATCATTTGTAAAGAAGAAGAAAACTACAGTGGCAATAATCAGGAGCTTTTTGCGCCGTTTTGGATTTTTACTGAATATGGCCCATAATAATAAAGCCAATACCCACACAAGCGGCACTATTAAAAACTCCAACACTTTAGAAAACAGGAAAAACATGCCTAAATAAGTTTGTAGTTTTTATACAGGCCCGGGTTTAATCCAAAAGTTTCGGATGAAAACTTTAAAACACTTTGTTTCAGATTCATTTTATGGGGTCGGGGAACAAAATCCCAGTTTTGCATTTTAACACGCTGCTGCATCACCTCCGGATGGATGCCATCAAATTTCACAAGTCCCACTCCTGCTCCATAATCAAACTCCTCCTCTGTGCCATTTTTTTTCTTAATCCATTCTGCATCATGCCACATTTCATCAAAATTTACACGCTTTGCTTTTTGTGTAGTTGGGCTTTTAACCCATCCATAATGAAATATGGATGCATTAACAGGCTTAACATTTAATTTGGTGCCACCACTCAAAAGCTCTTCATTAGCGGGTTTAGAAGTATTAAATTTCCTGAATCCCTGGGCATCTTTATACGAACGTATTTTTTTATCATTCCTAATTATACGTATCTCATGCTTATACCAGCGCATAAATGGGGCCACCACGTATGAATAAGAACCATAGAAATGCTTATAGTTAAATAAAAGCCCATCTACATTTTTATCATCCTTATATTGCTCCATTGCTTGTTTGCAGGCCTTAATGCCATCTTCGTGCAGCACCTCGTCGGCCTGTATATAAAATAACCAATCGGCATCATCTGCAATGGCATCTATTGCTTTATTGGTTTCTACTGCAAGCCTAAGCCCGCCTTTGCGTAAGGAATCATCCCATACCGATTCCATTATTTTTATTTTGGGAGAACTTATGCTTTTAACCAGGTTAAGCGTATCGTCATCCGATTTACCAACGCTTACAAGAACTTCATCGCATACAGGCAATAAGGATGAAATGGATTCCACTACAGGATAATCGAACTTTATTGCGTTGCGGACAATGGTGAAACCCACAACCTTCATACTATGCCGGTATAATTATCAGGGCTTATTTTTTTAAGTTCCTTTTTAACTTCAGCACTCACTTTAAGCCCCACAATAAAGGCCTCTATGGTTTTACGGGTGATGGCTTCGTTCGTACGTGTAAGGTCTTTTAAAGCCTCGTAAGGGTTAGGATACCCTTCGCGACGCAAAATGGTTTGTATGCCCTCGGCAACCACGGCCCAGTTATTTTCGAGATCTTGAGCAAGTGCAGGTTTATTCAGAATTAGCTTATCTAAGCCTTTTAATAATGATTTATATGCAATAAGTGAATGCGCAAAAGGCACACCCAGGTTACGTATTACGGTCGAATCAGTCAAATCGCGTTGCAGGCGTGATACAGGCAACTTGGCAGCCAAGTGTTCGAAGATGGCATTGGCAAGGCCGAGGTTACCTTCGGCGTTTTCAAAATCTATAGGGTTTACCTTATGTGGCATAGCCGATGAACCTATTTCGCCCGCTTTTATCTTTTGTTTAAAATAATCGAAGGATATATAACTCCATATATCGCGGCTAAGGTCGATAAATATGGTGTTGATACGTTTCATGTTATCGCACAAAGCAGCAAGATCATCGTAATGTTCTATTTGCGTAGTGTGCTGCTGGCGTTTTAATCCCAGGTTATCCTTTAAAAAAGTATTAGCAAAAGCCCTCCAGTCAGTTTTAGGATAAGCTACATGATGGGCATTAAAGTTACCTGTGGCTCCACCAAACTTAGCAGAAAAAGGAACCTTTTCCATCATTTCCAACTGGTGTTGCAGCCTTTCAACAAACACCATTATTTCTTTTCCCAGTTTTGTTGGTGAAGCTGGCTGTCCGTGTGTATGTGCCAACATGGGCACATCTTTCCATTCTTTTACACGAATATTAAGATTAGTCACCAATTCTTTTATTACCGGAACAACTGTGCTATTTACCGCTTCTTTTGTTGCAAGCGGCATGGCGGTATTATTAATGTCCTGGCTGGTAAGCCCGAAGTGTATGAACTCCTTATACTGGCTTAGTTTAAGGGCATCGAATTTTTCTTTTATAAAATATTCAACTGCCTTTACATCATGATTGGTAACACTTTCAAGGCTTTTAACGCGTTCGGCATCCTTGGTAGAAAAGTTCTTATATATATTACGCAAGGCAGAAGCGTGCTTTCCTGCCCCTTTCAATTGGGGAACCTTATTGCACAAAGCAATAAAATATTCTATTTCTACACGTACACGGTAGTAAATAAGTCCCCTTTCTGAAAAATAAGGAGAAAGCTTTTCTGTGGCGTTGTAATACCTGCCATCAACCGGCGAAACAGCCGTAAGCGGGTTAAATTCGGAATGATTGCTCATGCCACAAATATAATTAAAAAGGGGAAGTTGAACTTCCCCTTTTATTATGAGCATTGTGCCTTATTTACTTGTGGCAACTGCAATCTTTGGTTTTGCAATTATCCGACGAGCATTTTTTGCCACAATCGCACTTTTTAGAGCAGGTCTTTTCGCACTTGCTCCCTTTGCAACAGTCGTTAGCTTTTGTACTGTTGCCGGCCAGTGCAGCTGCTGCAATAAGCATAGCTGTGCCTGCCGTTAAAATTTTACGTTTCATACTATTATAATTTAAAATTGAAAATATTGTGAATTAATCCTGTATTAGGACACACTACCTTCGGGCGGGCGCCAGCAGTCAGAACAGTTTCTTTGCGGAATATTAAATACAATATGTTCTGTGGGAGTATTTCTATATTCCCTTATAAAAGGCCCACTGATTGCAGGCTCCACTACAAAACCTATGCAACAGGCATATTGGCCAAAGGGGTTACATAAATTGTGGCAACAATTGTTTACCGGCGCTTTGGGGCTTGCAGGCTTATGCTTTTGGCAGCAAGGCATTTCACATTTATCTTTTGCGGCAAATTGCTTTTGCACCAGCGGTACAAGGGGCTGCGCCGCTAAAAAAGAAAAATAAAGAAGCAATATGGATGCAATTGTCTTCACACTACAAATGTATATACTATAAATTTACTTGCCAAAGGTTTTAACTTACATTAACACACTAAGAATCATTTCTTCTTTGGTATATGATACAAATGTTCCCTAACTATCTTTCGCGATTCTCTTTGGTATATTGCAATAATCTGGCTTTGCTTTTCGATTATTTTGCTTTTAACATCGTAATCGTTTTCAGGCGAATTCATAAAATGAGGATGATCGAACTTCATTTCCAGTTCCTTTATCTCCTCTTCAAGATTCTGAATTTCTTCTTCCCAGGTTTCCATACAGAAAGTATTAAAAGTTCCTGTAAAGTTCGTAAAGGGAAACGAAGAAAAGTAATATTATTTTTTAGCCTTTAATTTATAGCGTTCAACTATAAAATCTTCGCATTTGACAGAGTCTTTAATAAGGTCGGCCACAATCTTTACGGGCATTTGTTCTGCTTTGGTAAAGTTTATGCATCCTTTTTGGAATTTGGCTTTATCCAACAGTTTTATGTACTTATTGTAAACATCAGGTGAACCATACATTGGCAACAGATGCAGGCTAATGTGGCTTTTACCAATACCAAGGCCATACATAAACACACCACCTAATTTGTATTGTATCATTTGCTGCCCCATCATCTTATCTACTTCGGGCTTTACACGTTTATTGTTTTTTACAATAATTGCGTGTATGGAAGAGATTATCTCCCTATTGGCAGCGTCTTGCTTTGCTATGAATTCGTCTACTGTCATTTTACGCTCCTAATGCCTCACGTATTTTACCTTCTATCATACCACAGGGCACAAATTGGGGCTTTTGGTTAATGGCAATGGTAATTACCTGGCCGTTTACTTTATAGGTACCGGATATTAAACCCACAATAGGCAAGGATATGTTTATTGTTCCGGCGGTATTATCGCCCTCCATCTTTCCGTCCTGGGCTTCTATTTCTGTTCTGGCTTTGGCAATAAGCGTGGCTACATCTCCGGTAAAGTTTACATCAAATGGATCGCACATAATTCAGGTAAAAGTTTAAAGTTTATAAAGTTCTTAAAGTAAAAATACAATTTAAGTACCAATATATAATACTTAACATTAAACAAGAAACATTTAAGGACTGATTCCAATTACGCACATCTCTCAATTCTAAATGTACTTTTCAAATCTTATTAACACACACTACTGTATCACACCCCTGTTTACTAAATTCGCAATCCGAAATTTAAACGCCTTAATAAGTTTCTCTTTTGGAGAGATTTAGAGAGGCCCAATCATCACAAATGCCTGAATTCGCGCATCTTCACGTACATACTAAGTACTCCCTTTTAGACGGGGCCTCGCAGATTTCGGGCCTGATGAAAAAGGTGAAGGCCGACGGTATGAAAGCGGTTGCTATTACCGACCACGGCAACATGCTGGGCATACCCGAATTTTGTGCCGAAGCTGATAAAATGGGCATACTCCCCATTGTGGGTTGCGAGTTTTATATTGCACCGCGTGGCCGCTTTGATAAAAACAAAGCCGAAGGCGACGATGAACGTAACTATTACCATCAGCTTATCCTTGCAAAAAATGCTCTGGGATATAAAAATATGTCCAAGTTGTGTTCTCTTGGATTTATTGAAGGCTATTACTATAAACCAAGGATAGATAAAGAACTTATAAAACAATATAAGGATGGCTTAATTGCAACAACATCCTGCCTGGCAAGCGAGGTATCGCGTACTATTATATCAAAAGGAGAGGAAGCGGGAGAAAAAGTGTTTAAAGAATGGCTCGATATTTTTGGCGAGGACTATTATATAGAATTACAACGCCACGGTATTGGCGAACAAAACATTTGTAACGAAATACTGATAAAATGGAGCAAAAAGTATAATGTAAAAATTATTGCTACCAACGATGTACATTATGTAGATGTAGCCGATGCCGAGGCTCAGGATATATTGCTTTGCATACAAACAGGCAAGGATTTCGACGACCCAAAGCGTATGAAGTTTGACAATGATCAATTCTTTTTAAAGACTCAAACGGAAATGAATGAGATTTTTAAAGATGTGCCTGAAGCCATTGATAACACGCTGGAAATTGTATCTAAGATAGAACCGCTAAAGTTAAAACGCGATATTCTTTTGCCCATTTATAAAATGCCTGAAGGATATACCGATGCAAATGAATACCTGCGATTCCTCACCTATACAGGTGCTAAGAAAAACTACAAAGACAATATTACTGAAGAAGTAAAAGACCGTATAGAATTTGAATTGGGTGTTGTAAAAAACATGGGCTTTGCGGGCTACTTTTTAATTGTACAGGATTTTGTAAAGGCGGCGAAAGACCTTGGTGTATGGGTAGGCCCCGGCCGTGGCTCGGCTGCCAGCTCCATTATTGCATATTGCACGGGCATTACAAACATCGACCCCATTGCCTATAACCTGCTGTTCGAACGCTTTTTGAACCCTGAGCGTATTTCTATGCCTGATATAGACATAGACTTTGATGATAAGGGCCGCGATAAGGTTATTAAATATGTGGTAGATAAATATGGGAAAGAACGCGTGGCGCAAATTGTTACCATTGGCACCATGGCAGCAAAATCGGCAGTGCGCGATGTGGCACGCACATTAAAAGTACCGTTACCCGAGGCTATGCGCCTTGCCAAACTTATTCCTGCCCGCGCTGAAACCTTGCTGGAGGCAATAGACCAGGTAAAAGAATTATCTGATATTAAAAACGATGCAAAGTCGCCCCTTAATAAAACACTTGCCCTTGCCGAAATTTTAGATGGTACAGCACGTCAGACTGGTATACATGCCGCAGGTATAATTATTGCACCGGATGATTTAAAAGAATACATACCCGTATTTACATCAAAAGATTCTGACTTACTTGTAACGCAATACGAGGGCAAGTATGTAGAATCGGTGGGGATGTTAAAGATGGACTTTTTAGGACTTAAAACCCTTACCATCCTTAAAGATGCGGTTAGGCTGATAGAAAAAATACACGGTGTAAAAATTGATATTGACAGTATTCCTATCGACGATAAAAAAACGTACGAGCTCTTTCAGCGTGGCGAAATGATTGGTATATTCCAGTTTGAGTCGCAGGGAATGCAGCAATACATGAAGGAGCTTAAGCCTACCAATATTGAAGACCTTATCGCCATGAATGCCCTGTACCGACCAGGGCCTATGGATGATATCCCTTCCTATATCAAACGTAAAAACGGACTTGAAAAACCATATTATTATCATCCTTTAGCCGAACCTATTTTAAAAAATACGTTTGGCGTAATAGTTTACCAGGAACAGGTGATGGTAATATCGCAGGTAATGGCTGATTTTACTAAGGGCCAGGCCGACGTGCTGCGTAAGGCAATGGGTAAAAAAGATATGGCCCTGCTGGATAAACAAAAAGAAGTATTTGTTAAAGGAGCCGTTAATAAAGGCGTAGCTGAAAAAGTAGCATCAGAACTTTTTGATAAAATGGCCAAATTTGGCGGCTATGGCTTTAACCGTGCTCATGCTGCTGCGTATTCTGTGCTTGCATATCAAACAGCGTATTTAAAAGCCAATTACCTGGCAGAGTTTATGGCGGCTGTACTCACTAACAGTATGGGTGATATTGAGAAACTCACCTTTTTTATAGATGAGTGCCGCAAGATGAACCTAACTGTGTTGGGGCCTGATATTAACAAGAGTGAACACAGCTTTTCGGTTACACAAAAAGGCGAAGTAAGCTTTGGATTGGGTGCTGTAAAAGGTGTTGGCGAAGCAGCAGTAGGCTCTATTGTAGAAGAAAGGGAAAAGAGCGGCGCATTTACCAGCGTATTCGATTTGATGCGAAGGGTTAACCTGCGTTCTGCCAATAAAAAGACGTTTGAATGCCTGGTAATGGCGGGCGCGTTCGATTCATTCGGGTATACACGGGCGCAATATTTTGCTACAGAAAATGGTAAAGACACATTTTTGGAAGCCCTGATACGCTATGGCAATGCTTGCCAAAGCCTGGGCAGCGAAAGCCAAAACTCTCTTTTTGGAGAAGCCGAAGACAATGCCGTTCCTGAACCTAAAGCACCTATATGCCCTGCCTGGAGCCGCATTGAGCTTATCAATAAAGAAAAGGAAGTAGCAGGATTTTATATTTCAGGCCACCCGCTGGATGATTTTAAATTCGACATCGATAACTTTTGCACACATAAAATAAGCGACCTGAACGACCTTACCCCACTTAAAGGAAAAGAAATAAGCTTTGGTGGATTGGTAATTGGCTTTGAACACCGCCAGGCGCAAAATGGCAATGCCTTTGGTAATGTTACCATCGAAGACTATACGGGCAACATACGCATCTTCCTGTTTAAGGAAAACTACCTTAAGTGGAAGCACTTTTTAGCACAGGGAACCTTTTTACATATTAAAGCCAAGGTGGCAGAATCATTCCGTAATGATGGATCGTGCGAACTTAGGCCCAGCCAAATACAACTGCTTGCCGAAATGCGCGAAAAAATGGTGAAGAGCCTTACCCTGCGCATTCCTATAAACTCATTATCGAAAGATAGTATTAAGCACATGCTCGATGTATTTAGTACACATCCCGGCAAATGCAACCTTAAGGTAACCCTTATAGATACCGAGGAAAACATGAATGTGGAACTGGTATCCAAAAAAATAAAGCTGCAACTAAGCAACGACTTTATCCATCAGCTCGAGACGTTTAACGGGATAGGGTATAAATTGAATTAATCTTCTCAACATTTAATATTTTTTTACCTTAGCAAACAGTATTTATAGAGAATGATAAAAAGACTACTTGTACTGTTCGGAATATTATCGGCAACTGTAGCATACAGTCAGAGCCAAACCTTGCGTGTAGGTAACTCTATTGCAGGTGTAGGTGTAGATTATTGCCTTTATAATGCTGCTGCAACAAACAGGTGTACATTAGCAGGCAGCGCAGCAAGTTTAACAGGATTGGCATACGAGTTTTCGTACAATTATGCTGTATTAAACCACGAAACCATTTTAGCAAATGTAGGCGTGGGCACGTTTACAGGCGGCACAGGGCTTGATGTAGGTGTTGGAGCCGAGTATCATTTTCATATCTCTCATAAAGCCGACCCTTTAGATATTTATTTGAGCGCCGATGCCGGCTATACACGCTTTACTTATGCTGGTGGCCTGCTTGATGTTCCCGGCAACTTTAGGGCCCCCGGTATTTATTACCAGTTTGGCGGCGGCATACGCAGGTATATAGCACAAAATATTGGTATTTTTATAAACGCCAACTATGCACTTCACACCTATAGCGGTGGAGAAGTTACACAAACCGAAAACCTTAAAATACCTTACACCATTTCCGTTACAGGCTTTAATTTTGGTGGTGGAGTATGCTATAAGTTTGGCAAAGCGCACCACTCTTTGGTCGACTAGGTAGTAAAGTACTGTTACTGTCTATGATGAAAAAAAGTTGCCTTATTTACATATTATCCCTTCTATCTATAAATATAGCTTGTGCTCAAAGCATAGTAGAAGGCGGCAATATTATAAACCCGAATGTAAAACTTGGTTTTTTTAACGTTACAGAAAATGATAAAGGGCATGATTCGATCGGTCATGGAAAAATAAGCCATATTGAATATATTTTGCAGTACGAAAGATGCATAGATAAAGACTTTACAGTTGGTGGCATATTCAGGTATAATGCATTTATTTTACCCAAAGACACTGCAACAAATCAAATAAATCAGGCTTATGGCGTAGATTTTTGTCTTGATGCCTCTTTTCATTTTGTAAAAACCCAACATGTAGATATTTACCTGGGTGCAACCATGGGAGTTTCTTATTTAAGATTGGTAAACACTAATCTTAACGACCAGGCTATTTATGATGCAGCAGGTGCAGCCTATAATTTAGATATAGGCGCCAGGTTTTATGTAAACGAACATATTGGCATAACTTTAACGGCAGGCTATGCCGGATACGACTACCCTAACGGCACAGAAGAAAGCATATTTGGTTACGTTGATCACATGGGCTTTGTATTTGATGGGGCGACATTTGGACTGGGAGCTTGTTATAAATTTTAAGTGTTCTATTTTATTAAAAACCAAATGTTTAAAATCTGCGTAGTTAAAAGTTTCTGTTTGTAAGCAAAGTCTGCTACTTTTACGTTCCAATAATCCCATTGACAACAAAACAATCTATACCCGAAGAAGAATTGGTAGCTCGCCTTAAAAGCGGGTCGGCAAATGCCATGACTATTTTGTACGAAAACTATTCTGGTGCCTTGTACGGAATAGTTTTGCGTATTGTAGATTCGGAAGAAGCTGCGGAAGACGTATTGCAGGAGGCCTTTGTAAAGGTGTGGAAGAATATTGAAAAATACGATAAGGCAAAAGGAAAGCTATTTACCTGGCTTGTGAACATTGCCCGAAATTGTGCCATAGATAGCCTGAGGGTGAAGGACTATGATATAAAAAATAAAATCCAAAGCATTGATAATTCCGTACGTACAGTTAACAGGCAACACAAGGTATATCCTAAAACCGACCATATAGGCGTAAAAGAAATTGTAGATAAATTGAAACCCGAGTATAAAATACTGATTGATAAATTATACTTTGAGGGATATACCCAGGAAGAAGCGGCTGAAGAGTTAAACATACCGCTAGGAACCGTAAAGACCAGGATAAGGGCAGCTATAACATTGTTAAGGGAAGTAATGAAATGAACGCCGGGGAATTCATATCATCAGGTTTATTAGAAGCCTATGTTTTAGGAGCTGGCAGCGATGCCGAGCGCCGCGAAGTGGAAGCTATGGCTGAACGTTACCCCGAAATAAAAACTGAGTTACACGCTATTGAAGAAGCAATAAATGCCTATGCCCTTAAACATGCTGTAGAACCACCTACACATCTTAAAGATAAAATACTTGGTAAAATATCTTCTCTGCCAAAGGGTTCAACTAATGGTAAAGAAGATCACAGAGAATTCAGGCTTGAAGCATCTCCATACATACAGCCTACAAACAGGGTAAATATTTTAGCCATTGCCGCTACCTTAATCCTTTTAGTTAGCCTTGGCGTTAACTTTTACCTGTATACACAAATGAAATCGGACGAGAGCCAAATAGTGGTAATGAATAATAAAGTACAAAGCATATCTAAAACTTTATTGGATTCTGCCCTTGTCTATCAATCTATGCGCAATGAACATTATGTGCTTACCGACCCTATGTTTAAGATGGTAGAATTAAAAGGACTTAAAGCGGCGCCTGAATCTAAAGCGTTGGCTTGTTGGTGCCCCGATAGCAAAGAACTTTACTTCTCTCCGGAAAAATTACCCGCCGCCCCTAAAGGTATGCAATACCAGCTTTGGGCCATTATAGATGGCAAACCTGTAGATGCCGGAATGATAAAAATGGATTCGGGTGTACAAAAAATGAAACCTATAGCCAACGCTACTGCCTTTGCCGTAACCCTTGAAAAAGAAGGCGGCAGCGATACCCCCCACGGCGACATGTATGTTATGGGAAGCATTTAGTGCTCCTACCTATTGATTATCAATAAATTTTTATCATTCACCTTATTCTGTTAAATCCGGAAGAAGAATCTTTCCGTATATTAGTTCAAAGATGGAATGGTTCCATCTGTATAAAACAATCTTAATCTCAATTTCCATGAAAAAATTACTTATGATTGCAGCATCAGTTTGCTTTATGGCAACCGCTGCGTTTGCACAAACCGGAACTACAACCAAAGCTCCTGCGGGTTCTAAAGCAGTTGCTAAAACCCAGTACGAATGCCCAAAGTGCAATGCCATGAGCGATAAAGCCGGCAAATGCGGAAAATGCAACGTTGCTATGGTAAAAGTTGGCGACTACTATTGTCCTGGTTGCTATGCTACCAGCAGCAAAGCCGGCCATTGTGCACATTGCAATATGGATATGAAACAAATGACAGCAAGCAAGTAAGTTTAGTGATTTATTTTTAATTTGTTGGTTAAAACCCCGGACTCATAACCGGGGTTTTTTCTTGTAGTATGTTATATTTCAAATAGGCTGTTTTAGATTCCTCATTTCTCTTCGTTTCATTCGGAATGACAAATAAGTGTGTGTGCATAGCGGAATTGGAGCGAGGTCGACCCTGCTCCAATTCCAAAGAATAAAAGAACTCAACTTGTCATTCCGAGTGCAACGAGGAATCTACTGATTTTTAGTTCAACACCTCACTACGCATATTCCACTCCGCAATCTTTTTTACCTTTAAAACCCAAAACTCCTATCATGAGAAACTTATTTGAAGCCGAAGCCCGTACCGAAGTGCTTAACCGTATTGATAAAGTTAATGCCCAATCGCAACGCCAATGGGGCGAAATGAGTGTTGACCAAATGTTATGGCACATGAACAGGGCTATGTCGTTTTCAATGGGAGAATACCCTATAAACTATAAAGCTAACTGGTTTGTAAAAACATTTTTTAAAGGATATGTATTGGGCAATTCCCCTTTTCCTAAAGGAGGGGCCAAAACCATAGTAGAATTTAAAGCCACCGGTAAATATGATATTGAAACCGAGAAAAAAAGACTTAAAGATTATGTGGAACAATACAGCAAACTGGGCGATAAAAAAGATTGGCCCGAAAGCCCTTTATTAGGCAAACTGAAAGGTACCGACTGGGCGCGCTTAAACTACAAGCATATAGACCACCACTTTAAACAGTTTGGAGTTTAAAGTATTCTATCCACTAAATATCCACAAAAAAATGAGCACCGAAGAATACATAGCCTTTAGAACCTTCAATTCTATTGAGGAAGCCGAACCCATGCTTCAAATACTAAAGGATAAAGGCATTGATTACGATGTTTCGGATATAAAGAACAACCTTAATTCTTCATTTGGGGGAATGCGCAATGCCTTTGAGGTACAGGTGTTGGTTAAACCGTCAGACTTTAATACTGCTGAAAAAGTTTTGGAAGATGCCGCGGTACAAACCCCTATTACTGTAGATAAGGACAACTATCTTTTAAGCTTTACCACCGAAGAATTACTGGAAATTTTACAAAAGCAGGATGAATGGTCGCCCGAAGATTATATGCTGGCACAGCAAATACTTACAGAGAGAGGGCATTCGATAAATAGCGCCAGGTTAAAAGAAATGAAAGAAGCGAGACTCGAAGAATTGCGCCAACCCGAAGTAGTAAATAGCTTTTGGATAGGCATTGGTTATTTTACAGCAATCTTAGGCGGGTTCCTCGGTATTTTGATGGGTTGGGCTCTATCCAGTGCAAAAAAGACGTTACCTAACGGCGAAAGGGTTTACCTGTATGATGAAGGTAGCCGCAAGACTGGCAGGAACATGCTGTTCATGGGCATCCTGTTTTTTGTAATAAATGTAATTGCATTTTGGGTGTATATAGATGCCTCTATGCCCAATCACCACTAAGTTTTACTTACCCGCTTTTTTCTGAGCCTCGGCAAAGTTCAGGTTATTTTGTGCAAGTGTAAACCCGGGCTGAAAGTGCAAAGCCTTCCTCCCCGCCTCTATTGCCACATCCCAGGCTTTTATGCGGTTTGCAGCTGCGCATATATTGTTGTATGCTATTACCGAGGTAGAATCTATTTGTAAAGCTTTACGGCAGGCATCAATACATTTCTCAAATTCTCCTTTATTAAAATATTCCAGGCTAAGGGCTATGTAAGTATTTACCGAAGGCATTATTGTTGTTGCACTTTCGGTAGTTCCACCCATTACAAAGTGGCTGCTATCGGCTGCATATTGCTTTAGATAAGTAGCTGCATACGCATTGTCGGGCTCAATACTTAGTGAGTTGTGGCAAACGGTGGCCAGCATTTTATCATGATGCGCCCAGTAAATATCCATCAGCATATCCCATGCCTCTATAAAGCCTGTGTTTTCTTTTATGGTTGTTTGTAATAAGGACACTGCCTGGTTATCTTGCCCCATACTGTGCAGGTAGCGTGCATAAAAAAAGCAGCACGATGCATGGTCGAACCCGTTAAGGGCAACCGCATATTTAAAATCGGCACTGGCGGTAGCTGTATCTCTTTGAGAGGCTTTTATCACACCGAGGTTAACATACACAAGATCGTAATAAGGCGCAAATGCTTTGGCTTCGTTAAAATATTGTTCGGCCAAATTCATATTACCCTCGCTCATATAGTTAACGCCAATGTTCATAAGTACACGGCCATTGGTAGGGTCTTTTTTAATCACATCCAGCCACATGGCTTTATCGCCGCTCCATACTTTTACCCTTTCTCTAGAGCCAAATGCCATAGCAACAAGGAATATTAAACCCGTTACAACCACACCGGGTTTTACCCATTTACTCAACTTGCCCAAATAACTAATTACCCATACACCTGCCATGCTTAAAGCAATGCACAAACCTATAACGGAGGGGAACATGTGGTAATCGTTTTGAGCAATGAATAAAGGCAATATGCTATGAGTAGGCAGTATGCACAACGCAAACCAAGCCAAACCGAAGGATATAGGACGCAGTTCTTTTTTTAATGAGAACAGGTAAATAGCTAACACCAACCCAACTATGAATACGGAACCAATTATAAAATGGTAATCGTATATAGAAGTTACAAAATCCCTCCAGGCATTGGGGTTAAGGTTTTCGGGGTTAAAGAAAAGCATGAAGTAGTTTAGCCAAACATGGGGCTGGGTAAGTATGTAAGAGAACCTATCGACATTGCTTGCCATTTCGGGCTTACTTTTAAGCAACACAGTACCTGCAGCTACGAATGCTGTAATAAGCCCGGGTAGCATTGGTTTTAAAGTAGCTTTAACAGAAGTCCAAATATTTTCGAGGCCCTTATCTTGTTCAAAGAAGATGATGTACAGCCAAAGCACTGGCATAAACATCATGGCAGGGGCCATAAACATACATCCTATAACCAAGGGAATTAAATAGAGATAATACTTACGGCAAAAAGGCGAATAGAGATAAAGCACCATATAAAGCATGCCATATAGCGTAGCGAAAGCCACATCGCGCCCAATATGGTAATTTATCACATCGGCTACTATAGGATGAAATGCAAAACAGCAGGCAGCAAAGAGTGAGGGATAAAATGGATTTTCTATAACATGGGCAAACACCTTGCGCGAGAACATAAACACCAGCACAATCATCAATACAAAGCCTAAAAAAGTGTGTATGTGCATTACTACGGTGCTTAGGCCGTTGCCAATCCAATAATCTATAGCAAAACTTAGCAGGGAAAAAGGGCGGTAATATATTTGGTAATCGGGCCGGGCGCCGTGGGCATGTATATCCGTAAAAAACATGGGTATGTTTTTAAGCGTATGTAAAGCAGGGTTTTGCTGGATAACAAACAGATCATCGTAAAAAAAGCCGTTGGTAAAGTGATGGGCATAGATATATGCTACTAACAAAACCGCCCCCACCAAACAAAGTATCCTTGTTTCTTTAGGTGAAATACGTAATAACTCCTTCCCTACCTTGGTTTCGTCCATGCCGGCAAAAATAGATTGATTTGGATTATAAACCTGACAATAAGCTAAAACACTGCAAACCAACACATTACAATATTACATATATCATACTGATAATCAATTATTTACATCTAAATAAGACAATGAAAGAGGATGCTAAAAAAACACCCCCATTTTGGGTTAAAATGCCCATTTAACAATGCCTTTACGATGATGAAAATGTAGAAATTTTCTTCGAAAATTTAGTGGTAAGTAATAAGGAGCAAGTAATAAAAAAGGCGCGAAAATCAATAATCAGCGAAACTCAGCGCTTACTCTGCGTAAATCAGCGAGAGGCTATATTTTCTCGCAGAGTCTCGCGGATTAAGCCGCAAATTTCCGCAGAAATGACAACCTCCCTAAAATCCACCCTGAAATGAACCCCGTAAGTATATAGTTGTAGTACTTATGGGTAAAGTTGATTGGCTAATCGTTCATAGTTTATAGCTTATAGTTCATAGTTAGTTTATAGCCTATAGTTTGCAATTTATTACTACTTTCACCGTCCGAATTTTCTAACCTATTATAACTCTATGGCAAACGGCTCAACACCAGAACTCGAAAAGAAATATACCCTGTTAAATAACATATTAGGGTGGTTGGTTTTTTTGACGGCAATATTTGTGTATTACAGTACTGTAGAGTCTTCTAACAGCTTTTGGGATTGCAGCGAAAACATTTCTATTTACGATAAACTCGAAATAGGCCACTCACCGGGTGAGCCTTTTCTACAATTAGTACAGCATTTGGCATCCTTGCTTGCTTTTGGCGATGTACATAAGGTGGCCCCGGTTATAAACCACATGGCATCTACGTTTAGCGCCCTTGGCATACTTTTCTTGTTTTGGACCATTACTTATTTTGCACGCAAACTGGCTGACAAAACCGGCGGACTTACGGAAGCCAGCATGTATGCCATATTAGGCAGTGGCCTTGTAGGCGCAGGTGGCTTTATTTTTGCCGATTCAATGTGGTTTTCGGCCATAGAGGCTTCTGTATGGGCTGCATCTATAGGCTTTACGGCGCTTATGTTTTGGTGCGTTACCAAGTGGGACCGCTCTACAGAGCGCCCTGAAAACTGGATGATATTGATATTCTTTTTAACCGGCCTTTCTATCGGTGTTCACTTACTGTGTTTATTGTTTATCCCTGCCGGTGTATTTATCTATTATAACCGCACTTACCCTAATGGAATTAACAATTCGTTTGTTAGTAAGGTATTAGGCTGGCTTACCAAAAGCCCCAAAAGGCAAGGCGCTATTATTGCATTTTTCTCTGCAGTATTCATCCTTTATTTAATCAAGAACCTAATAATACCAGGTATTGTTGACTTTGGTTTTTACTTCGAATTATTCTTTGTAAACGTTGTAGGCCTGCCCTTTAACTCAGGTATCCTGCTGTATGGCATAGCATTGCTTGCCTTAATAGTATGGGGCCTTAGGGCAACTAAAAATGCCAACAAGCCGGGATGGAACACTGCCATACTTTCATTCGCAGCCCTTTTGATAGGCTACTCTTGTTACTTCCTGGTGGTAGTACGTGCAGCAGCCGATACCCCGCTTAACGAAGGCAATCCAAGCAACCCTATTAGCCTACACTCCTACCTCGACCGCGAACAATATGGAGAATGGCCCACATTATATGGCCAGTACTATACCGCCCCTATGATTAACACAAAAAAGGGTGCATCGGTATATGTAAAAGATCCTAAGCAAAAGAAGTACGTAGTATCCTACGTAAAGGAAACACCAATCTATGATCCAAAGTTCTGCGGCATATTCCCCCGTATGTGGGAAGGTGAAAAAGCTGGCGGATACAAGAGCTGGGGCGGCACTGACTTTGAAAAAATTCCATTTGATGATGGCAGTGGCAAGGTGCAAATGATTAACAGGCCTACCATGGGCGATAACCTGCACTACTTTTTGCATTACCAAATTTACCACATGTATATACGTTACTTTTTGTGGGATTTTGTTGGCCGCCAAAACGATATGCAAGGAATGGACCCACCGGATATATTGCATGGCAACTGGATTACAGGCATATCTTTTATAGACTCGATGATTGGCCCCCCACAGGATAATGTACCACCCGATTTAGCAGGCAACAAAGCCAGGGCACCGATGTATGCACTCCCCTTAATACTGGGCCTGATTGGATTTTTCTATCAATACAAAAAGGATAAAAAAGATACGCTCACCATCCTTGTATTTTTCTTCTTTGCAGGGTTTGCTATCCTTATGTACCTTAACCAATGGGCTCCTCAGCCAAGGGAGCGGGATTATTCTTACGTCACATCCTTTTATGCATTTGCCATTTGGATGGGGCTTGGCGTAATAGGCCTATTCAACATCATTGCTGATTTTGTTGCGAAAGGCGATTCTAATCCGAAGGGTATTGCATTAGGTACAATTGCCTTATCTCTTGCAGTTCCGGTAGTAATGGCTAATGCAGAATGGCCATCGCATAATCGTGCCCACCACTATGTGGCGCATGATGTAGCAGTGAATTACCTTCAATCGTGTGCACCAAACGCGATATTATTTACCAATGGCGATAACGATACCTTCCCTCTTTGGTACGCACAGGAAGTAGAGGGAATACGTACCGACGTAAGGGTATGTAACCTTGAACTGTTAGGTATGGGATGGTATGCGGATATGATGAACCGTAAAACATACAATGGCGACAGGATGCCGTTTTCGTTAACACATGACCAGTATAAAGACGGAACCCGCGATTACCTTGTATTTATAGACCGCGGACTGAAAGGATTTACACCACTCGACCAGGTTATTGATTTTATTAAGAGTGATGACCCGAACGATAAGTACATGTATGGCGACAAACCTATCAACTACTTCCCTACTCATAATTTCTCGCTAAAAGTAAATAAGGAAGAAGTGCTGAAAAGCGGTGCTATACCTTCATACTTAAAGGATAGTATCGTATCTGAAATAGACTGGACCATGCCGGGCAATATTATACAACGTAATGATATGATGGTGCTGGATGCATTGGCGCATAACGATTGGAAAAGGCCGATTTACTTTGCAGTATCATTGCCAAGTTACCTTGGGCTTGATAAATACATGCAGTTGGAAGGTATGGCTTACCGCCTTGTACCTATTAAAGGCACAGGTATGAACAGCGCCGAGGGGCCAAGGGTTAATGCCGATATTATGTATGATAACCTAATGCACAAATTTAAATGGGGTAATATGGGTTCGGGTATTTATATTGATGATACCTTCCGTAAAACCATTGCTGGCGATATGAGGGCACAAAGTTCATTATTAGCGCAAGAGCTGATACACGAAAACAAAATGGATTCGGCTAAGAAAGTGCTTAACCTGTGCATGGATTCGATACCCGAAACTACGGCGCCATACGACTACTTTAGCTTTGAAATGTCGCAGCTTTATTACGAGGCTAAAGACTTTAAGAGAGCAAATGAATTAGCTAAAAAGGTGTTCGACTTATTCGAAGATGACCTGCGCTATTATCATACCCTTGATAAGGAAAACCAAACCTATTATGGCCGCGATATGCAGGAATGCGAAGGCATTATGGAAAGGTTGCAATATTTAGCCCAAATGAATAACCAAAACGATGTGGCTAAAGACTTTAAAGGCAGAATAGACGGAATGGCTAAAGCAGGCATATTCCAGCAGGGCCAATAAGGCAAGTTCTACCTAGTGAGGAATAAGGGATAGGTTGTACTTATCCCTTATTTTTTTGTTATTGATTTCCAGTACTTTCCCCTTTTCCCCTTTAACTTTCTACTCTTTCACCCAACCGTTTGCCATTTTCTCTCATCTATATATGTAGAGGGAACCCAATTGTTTGATGTTGGGGATTGATGTGAAGAAAAGCCGCAGTTGTGATGATCTGCGGCTCTTCACTTTTTATAGGGTACATGCGCTACCAAATTACATGTGGATAAAATAAACTGCATCCTTTTCAATCCCAATATGTACAAGTATTTGGATGTTCTATTTTGGGGTTCATAACTCGTTACATCCCAAATAAAACAATCTCTTTTTTTAGTATCTTTGTACTCTAAAATTTTATGAATTATGGCTATTGAAATCACCGATGCAAACTTCCAGGATATGGTACTCAATTCAGATAAGCCCGTTATGCTTGATTTTTGGGCAGAATGGTGCGGCCCCTGCAAAATGGTAGGCCCTTTTGTGGAAGAACTTGCAAAAGAATATGAAGGAAAAGCAGTTATAGGCAAACTGAATGTAGATAATAATCCTAACGTATCTGCCGAGCTTGGCATACGCAATATACCCACCATCCTGTTTTTTAAAGGCGGCAAAATTGTAGATAAGCAAGTAGGCGCTGTACCAAAAACAGTGCTCGAAAACAAGCTCAAAAGTCAATTATAAGCGATAAACTATGAACTATGAATAAGTTTATAGTTCATCGTTTATAATTCATAGTTAAAAGATGCCTGAACTGAAAGCGGAACAGTTTAGTGAGTATTCTCACCTCGAACTGCTGGCAAAGCAGGTGGTAGAAGGCTTTATTACAGGACTTCATAAAAGCCCCTTTCATGGCTTTTCGGTTGAATTTGCCGAACACCGCATATACAATAGCGGCGAAAGCACACGACATATCGACTGGAAGCTTTTTGGCCGTACAGAAAAGCTGTTTGTAAAAAGATACGAAGAGGAAACCAACCTGCGCTGCCAGTTGGTGATTGATAACTCCTCGTCTATGTACTTTCCGGAAGGGAAGAAAAACAAACTAACCTTTTCGGTAGAATGTGCTGCTGTACTGATACAATTGCTTAAAAGACAGAGAGACGCCATTGGCCTATCCGTATTTTCAGATGATATAAAGTTGCATACCAATGCTAAATCTACCCCGGTGCACCTTAAAATGCTGTATAGCGAACTATCTAAGATATATCACCCTTATGTGCCCGATGAGCATAAAAAGACCTTCACAGTTGAAGCACTACACACTATTGCAGAACAGGTGCATAAACGTTCGCTGGTAATTATATTTAGCGATATGCTCGATTCGCAGGCGGGGCGCGAAAAAGAACTATTTTCTGCCTTGCAGCATTTAAAGCATAATAAGCATGAGGTTATTCTTTTCCACGTTACCGAAAAGGCTACTGAAGAGGACTTTAACTTTGATAACCGCCCATACAAGTTTATAGATATGGAAAGCGGAGACGAAATAAAGGTACACCCATCGGAAATAAGAGAAACCTATGTAAAGGCCATGGATACCTACCGCAAGGAGCTTATACTACGCTGCCGCCAATATAATATAGACTTTGTAGAAGCCGATATAAGCAAGGGATTCCAACAAATACTGATGCCGTATCTGGTGAAAAGAATAAGGATGCAATAGGGCTTATCCAATGTTTAGCAGATAGAGAAATAAAAAAGCCCCAATCATTTTATTGATGGAGCTTTCTTCTCTGCGGTCTGGACGGGACTCGAACCCGCGACCTCCTGCGTGACAGGCAGGCATTCTAACCAGCTGAACTACCAGACCGTTTTTTTAGAGTTGCAAAAGTACATGATTTTTTAAATCTGCGTGCAATTATTATTTTATACTTAAATATATCACCTATAATAGCCCCTCTCATTATATAATTGAAACACCGTTGGCATCGGTAGTAAGCACCTCGCTCATATAGTTAAGGAAGGGGCGCATTGTTTTAAATGTATCGCTTAATTGGCTGGCAAAGCCCTGGCTGCAAACCTCGGCATCGGTAAAACTATGTTTTAATAAAAACTGCTTATGTCTTAACAGTTCAATAGCCGGATGGTCTTTGCTATACCCCCTGGGCGTAGAGCTTACCTTCTCCCCTGCCATTTTGCCGAATGTCCTTACTATAGGCTTACCGGAAAGTATTTGTTTAAACTCTTTATAGTTGAAATCAATCTCTTGGCGTATCCTTTTCATGTCTTCCGACTCAGGCCCCCAAAAGCCACCAATAGCAAATGAATTACCCGGCTGAATACGGTAATAGTAACCACCCCTTAACTTTTTGGTAGCTCTTTTAAACCGGCCACTCCAGCGGCAGGTATAAGGGGTTTTATCTTTAGAGAAACGCACATCCCTATATATCCTGAAAAGGCTCTTTTTCCCCGAAGGTGTTTCAATCTTATCATGCTTGTTCATCTCGTTAAGCAAAGCATCAGCAAAGGCAATCATATTTTCATGAGACATACTGTATTCCTCTTTATGGGCATTAAACCAGTCGCGGTTATTGTTTTTGGCTAAACGCTTTAAAAAGGCTAACGATTCCTTTTCTATAATTACCTGTTTCATAGTTCAATAGTTATGGTTTAAATATATGTATAATTGCTTCTGTTAATGTCTTCATTATTTCTTCATATAGTACATATAGGTTTGCATCATAAACCAATAAACAAATCTGTTATGAAACTTACAAACCTTATCGCTACCGGTACATTACTCGTAGCATTTGCAGTTGCTCCAGTTCTTTCTAACGCTCAAAATGGTGTTAAAAAAGCAGAAGATAAGAAAGCTGCTGATAAAGCAAAGAGAGACCGCGCTGAAAAGAACGGCCATCCTAAACAAGCTGTAAAAGACGAAAAGAAAGTACAACAAGACAACAAACAAATTAAGGCTGACAAGGCTAAGTAATTTGTTTTTCACTCCATTAAAAAGCCCGGCATATTGCTCGGGCTTTTTAGTTTTATTCTTAATTCTACTTAACTCTGGGTGGAGTATCAGGATTTTGTGATGATTGTTCTATTACAGGCATTTGAAAGTTTATAGGCAAATTAAATTGTACTCTTACAGGCGAATCATTTTGCAGGCCCGGAGTCCATTTGGGCATAGACATTACACAGGCTACAGCGGCAGAATCAAGAGAAGGATACACACTTTGAATAACTTTTACACCTGTAACGCTTCCGTCTTTTTCTACAACAAAAGTTACCATTACCCTGCCCGACTTACCTTCCGCTGATTTAGGATAACTTAAGTGCGTACTAAGCCATGCGGATAAATCACCGTTGAACGTAGGCATTTTTTGCACCACTGTTCTTGCATCATTATTTGAAGAGCTATTCTGAGCAAGCCCCATGAATGGGAGAATCAAAACCAAGCCAGCTATTATTTTTTTCATAGAATCTATTTTAATTAAACTTTTACTTTTCATCCGCACTTGGGCCATACATGCCCGGTACAGGCACATCCAACATGCGCAGATACACGCTCAATTGGCCTCGGTGGTGGTAAATATGGTTATAGCCCATATTGCGAATAACGGCAGCCTTGGGCATATTAAAAATTACAGTATCGCCATTACGGAACACCCAGGGCTTCATTAATGTTTCATCAGATGCTCCCTCAAGATGTTTTTTTGCGCCGGCAATCATGCCATCAAAAGATGCAAGCAGTTCGGCAGTATTTTTAGGAAGTTCTACCTTAGGAAAGGCGCTTGGGTTACCAATATTGAATTCATCAGTTGTTATTGCGCGTTCTACCCAAATAGCAGTACGTGCAACATGGCTTGCAAGGGCAACAAGGGCAGATGATTTGTCGTGCGGTTTCCAAGTAGCTTTTTCAAAAGGTACGCGTTCTAATATTTTGCGGGTGCTTTTCGCTTCGTGCTCAAGCTCCATAAGCAATGCTTTATTCAGTGCCATATTCAATTTTTTTTAAGATTGTTGTAAACAAATGTAGCATAAAACTGCAATTTAAATTCTATCTTCGTTGACGTTTATTTTATCCAATGAAAGTAAAAAAGGTGTTTCTTGCCTGCTCGCTGTTTACCTTCCACTTTTCATTTTCTCAAAAACCTGCAAGTAAAGACAGCGCTTCATTTAACGTGATTAAAAATCCGATCACTAAAAAACATTCTCCGCATAAATCTAGTATTAACGGAGCCCAATATTTTCAGGTAGGTAAAGAAAGAATAAAGTATGCGGTGTTCCATACCGATACCATTAATATAAATGATACGCTCCCTCCTTTTGTAACCAGCGTAGCAGAATATGCGTGGGATACAATAAATTCGGGCTATATATACATTATTAAAGAACAACGCTTGTTTTGTAACGAAGTGAAACCCGAAGTGCTGCAAGGCGATTTACGAAATATGTTAAAAATAATGCCCGAAAGCGGCTTTAGACACTTAGATAAAGCAGGCGGAGAATTTAGGGTAAGTATTGAAGAAGCACTTTATGATGGTGGAGAAGACTCGGTATTTGTGGCCGTAGATATTGAGGGTTTTATAGGCGGGGCGGCAGATTTTGAAGAGCATGGTGTTGTTGGTATGCGCTACATAGACCTTGTGCACAGCAATGATAGCCTGTATAAATCGCCGGACCATTACCCTATGAACAGGTTTAATAAAGAAATGTCATTACGATAACAAGGTGAAAAAGGCCCTATTATTTCTTCCATTTATTATTTTGTACTGTAAGGGTACACAGGCTCAAAGTAAAGCCGATACCTCCTCTCTTTCGGTAAATGCCATAAAGCTTGTATTGCAGGGTTTGTGGGCCGGTCCCGATGAAAGTTATTATTTCCTGTTTAAGGGTGATTCGGTAAAAGAATGGGAAGCCGATGGCTCAGATTCTACAGCCAAACCTTATTGTAACTATACGGTTTCTAAAGCTGCTTGCGATACCACACACATTAATGGCTTTACGGGCTTTTATATCACGATTACATGCTCATCAATAGATTATAACGAGACAAAGTGCTACTTTATACAATCTATTAATGCAGTAGACTTTATCTTAGGTACCAAAGGGAACTATGACGAATCGGGGCACATGAAAAAAATACTAAAAAAAGAAGATGGAGGGAATTAACACAAATCGTTCCTGGATATGGCTGGTGCTAATACTTGCTGCTTACGCCTTTTGGAGGTTTTACATTAAACCCAAAATGGATGCTAAAAACAAAGAAGACGAGTGATAAACACCCTGTATTTGCAGGCTAATTCGAAATAAACGATTAATTTCGCCGCCGCCAGGCACATTACACTGCTATGAAGAAACTCTTTTTAAGCTTACTGTTTTCAGCTTCATTTACCCTTTGCTTTGGGCAATCTGCGAGTTTAAGTGATATTAAAAAGCAATTGCAGGGCACATGGCTTGCTCATGGCGATAGTATTAGCGAAGTAGTGATAACACAGGATAGCATTACCACATTTCGTTTCAGAATTGGGGGTGTAACCCGCTGTAGTTACCAACTTGCATCGCAACCATGCGAAAAGCTTGTGAAATTTCCGGCTGCTACGGGAATATACATTACAGAAAAATATGCTACTAAAACCCTATGTTGTGCGCTGGCAGAAGTTAAAGCCGGTTCCCTGATAATTATTTATCCCGATGGAACCCAGGTGGCGTACGTGAATGAAGCTACTATGAAAAAGCAACAATAAGGCTTTTATCTACCGATTTTAATGTATCCAGGGAGAGCAACTTTTTATAATTGCCCATTTGCCATTTTTATATTCAAAGGCATTGGTGTTGCCTAAGCCATATACGGGGCTGCACTCGTATCCACGAAACACTATACATTTAAGCTTATTGCACGAGTATACGGGCACCGAAAACCTGTTATAGGCCAAGCCGTAGATCCGGTTGTATGCTTTCCAGCCTTCTTCCAATCCAAGAGAATCAAATAGCTGCTTTACTTTATCTCCGTCAATCACTTTCATACCTTTAATCTCCCCATCTTTCCATCGAAAGTTCCGAATACGGGCCATTTGTTTCTTTATGTATAGTCTGTCGGCCATGGTAAACAGGGTATCTTTAAAAATCTCGGTGGTATCATCCAGCAAAGAATGGTATTCGGGCATGCTATTAAGATTGCACACCTTTTCCGAATCGGGATTACATGCAACACCCATGCTAATTACGGGGAAAGGATTAATTGTTGAATTATAAAAGGCATAATAATCACTATCGGTTACAGGCAATTCCTTACTGCTTTGAGAGTAGGATATATTGGTTAAAAACAACACAAAACAAGAAGCCGTTAAAACCTTACCAAGCCTGCCTTTATTCATTGTCCTTTCTTTTTAATAGTTAATTATTGCTCTGTAATGATAGATAGCCTTCCATGTATCCCCTTCCTTTTTGTAGTAATACACATAATTGGCTTTACATAAGTTGCCACAATAATTAGTGTATTTTACTACGCAAATACTCTTATCCACCGAGAACAAAGGTACTGAATATACCCAATATCCGCGGGTTCGGTACATTTTATCAAACCTGTCCCAGCCGGCATCGTCATTGCCAATAATCTGACCCAGGTCGCTTTTATTAACTACTGTTGCACCGTTTATCATTCCCGGCCCCCAGTAAAAGCTTTTGGCCTTTATGGTTTGGTTCACAAGGAAAGTCGTATCACTTTTAGAGAATATGGTATCGAACAATTTACGATCGTTTGTTTGTGGTGCATCGTACATATTGAAAAGCTCGGGCTCACTTTGTATAACCGGGTGCAGCTCTGCCAAGGGGTTTGGGATAGCATTAAAGAATTCATAATATTCCCTTTCGGCAATAACAGGCACCTTAGTTTGGGCTAAACTACAATATCCTAACACAAGGAAAAATCCAAATCCAAAAAAATATTTCATTCCTAATAGTATATTATTTCTCGTTCAGTAATTATAACAGGGGTCTCGTTTATGTACACTATTTCCTTTATTGGATTGCCCATTTTATCATACTCTATCACGGATTTATGTTCCTCGTTACCATTATTGATAGCCACTTCAGTTTTGTTGCCCTTAATATCGTACTTGTATGTTATTTTCTTAAAAAGCGTATCTGCTTTATATGTGGCTTCCTCTAATTTATTTCCACGGGTATCAAAAACAAAAGTTTGTTTATTCAAAGGCTTGTCGTCTTTATCATAAAAGGCGGTATTTATAACCCTTTTGGTGCTATCATAGGTTGTGGTATGCCTCCATTGCATTTTACCACCTGCATATTTTATTTCTTCACTAACATTGCCAGCCTCGTCGTATTTATACTTTTCATAAACCTCGTAATCGCTGCCTGAATCAGTCAAAATATCTATCTGATTTTGCCTGTCATCATGGTTGTATTTTATGCGTAATATGTATTGGGTTGTGCCATCCAACCCTGTATGAGTATCCTGTATTCGCTTGCCATCCATATCAAATACATAATTATCAATGGTTTTGTTTCCGTGCACAGCTATATGTACTTCTTTCTCCAAATGGTCGTCTCCATCAAATGTAAATGATGCGCATTTAGAAAGCCTGCCCTTCGCATCAAACAAGGAATCGGATGTTATTCTGCCTTTATCGTCAAAGTGATAACTACCCCGTGCAATATCTGTATCCAATCCGGTAAAGGACATCCAGGCTACCTGGTTGCCTTTATTGTCATACCTGAATTTGAATTTATTTAAAACACTGTCAGGTGTATACTGTGTTTCTTCAAGAGCATTCTCGTTATCGTCGTAATTAGCTACATAGCGCTCAATTAAAATGTCCGATGAATCATAATCATCCTTTTCCAGCAATTTACCTTTCGTATCCAGCAGATAATTTGATTTCTTAAACTCCTTACCCCTAACAACCTTGTCTGCTTTTAACTCTACCTTATAATATTGTTCTTTAACCGATCTTGCACTTCCCTTTAAATCTTTAATGAGCGGGAATACGACATACTGCCCGAAAGCAATTTGGCGCGCGATTACAATTATTATAAATAAAAAAGTATATCTGATTAGATTCATTTTTGGCTGAAAAACAGGAACAAAGATAGGCATAAGCCCACAAAATAGGTGAAGAGCTATTTCACAAATAATTTAGTAATAGATAATCTCTCGTTCGCTAAGCGTAACTGTACCATCCAGTTTAAGGTCAGTCTTTTTTATCCAATTGCCTGTTTTGTCGTATTCCAACTCGTAAGTGTCGGCATCTTCCAACTGATTGCCCTCGTCGGTAAACACTTTAAACTCCTTTTGCTCCTTAATATTTCCGTGCGGGTCGTAAGCATATGTAAAGAAATGATATAGCTTACCAAGGTTATTGTACATATCCAAAACAGCCTTGTATCCCTTTCCATTATAAGTATACACATCCCTGCTACCTATACTGCCGTCGGGCAGAGTTGCTTTTCTTTCGGTTAAACGTCCGGCATTATAGGTAAACAAAATTTTTGTCTGTAGCTTACCCTGGGGCGAATAATCAGTTTCTTCGGTTACATTGCCGGCAGCATCGTACTTCCAATTATGAATGGGCATTTCTCCTTTTCCTAAAGTAAATTCCTTTTCGTTTATTTTATTTCCGGCTTCATCAAAAGCATAGAACTTTTTAAAAGTCCGCTTTACAGGATAATGTTCTTCCACATCCTGCTCGTTTTGATGTCCGTTTTCATCGTACTTGTAAGTATCCTTTTCATAAAGGTTATCGGCACCTTTGTACCTTACCCACTCCACCATCCTGTTTAACGAATCGTATTTGTAAGTATCCTTTTGCCTTTGTTTGCCTTTTACCGAATATTTAAACTCTGACAGGTTTTCATTGGCATCATAATTGTTAGCCCACTCAGTAAGGATATTCCCTGCGGCATCATATATTTTTTCGTCTGTTTTATTGCCTTTGTCATCAAACCAGGCGCTATCCGTCTTTTGCGGAACATTACCAGTTTTAAATACTTTATCCGCTTTTACGCCTCCGTTGAACAAAACCTCAGATATGCTGTGTATCCTTCCTTTCAGGTTAAGTTCTTCGGTATCGGTATGGGAAATTCTGATCACACTCCCTCTTTTTGCAGAAAAAGAAGCAAGAAGAACAAATGCTGAAATACTTAATAACGAAGTAGTTCTTTTCATCAGTGATTAAATCCTTATTGTAAATATATAAAATTCCGATTATGTTGGCATTTTTATCTTTGTTGCATTATGTCGCAAAGCATTATATCAGTTAAGGGAGTTAAAAAGCAGTTTAAAGAGGTTACTGCCGTTAATGGCATTAGCTTTGAGGTGATGCAAGGCGAGATATTCGCTTTCCTGGGCCCGAATGGCGCAGGCAAAAGCACCACCATTAAGATGCTAACTACCCTACTAAAACCTACTGAAGGCACTTTGCACTTAGGCGCACACGATGTAAGCAAAGAACCCAATGCTACACGAAGGATGTTTGGCATAGTTTTCCAGGACCCAAGCCTGGATGAAGAGCTTACAGCCTATGAAAACATGGTTTTACATGGTGTACTCTATTCCATGCCTAAAAAGATGGTACACCAACGTGCAGAGGAGATGCTAACCATGGTAGAACTGTGGGAAAAGCGTAAAGTAAAAGTAAAAACCTTTTCGGGTGGAATGAAACGCAGGCTTGAGATTGCCCGCGGCCTTATGCATCATCCTAAAATATTGTTTTTAGATGAACCTACCCTTGGCTTGGATGCCCAAACACGCAACCTGCTTTGGGATTACATTAAAAAGCTAAATGCCAAAGAAGGTATGACTATATTTTTTACTACGCATTACCTTGGCGAAGCCGAACTGGTCGCACACCGAATAGCAGTGATAGATCATGGTAAAATGGTTGCAATGGGTACGCCTGATGAACTAAAACAACAAACCCAAACCAATAGCCTTGAAGAAGCCTACCTGGAACTTACTGGCAAAGAAGTACGAGATGAAATCTTAGACGAAACAGGCGCCAACCGTGAACGCGTAAGGGCATTTATTCAAAAACGTAAACGCTAATGCGAATATTATACATATTATGGCTGCGGCAGGTAAAGCGTTTTTTACGTTCGGGCATACGTGTTGCCTTGGGTATAGTGCAACCCATGGTATATATGCTGGCCTTGGGTTATGGACTTAATTCTGTGTTTGCAAGCTCGGGCAACGGTAGCTATTTACAGTTTATTGTTCCGGGTATAATTGTGCAAACCATATTGTTTACATCCATGTTTTGGGGCGCCAATATTATTTGGGATAAGCAATTCGGCTTTTTAAAAGAAACACTAGTTGCGCCTGTATCGCGGCTTATGATAATGCTTGGAAGTGCCCTGGGTGGCATGACCATATCGCTTATGCAGGGCATTACCTTATTTATAGTATCCGTAATATTTGGCTTTACCCCGCATAATTGGATGTATCTACCCTTTACTTTTCTGTTTATGGCGCTTCTCTCCTCCTCTATTGTAGGCTTTAGTGCAGGTATTGGCGCCATAATGGATGACATGAACGGCTTTGTGGCAGTAAATAATTTTCTACTCATCCCGCTTTTCTTTCTCTCAAGTGCTTTATTCCCTTTAGATAAAGTACCACAAGCAATGAAGATAATTGCATCGCTTAACCCTATTTCATATGCTGTAGATGCAATACGCTTTACGCTTATCAATCAAAGCCACTTCGGTATTTTAACCGATTTTGCGGTAATGTGTCTTACCTCGGTAGCTCTTATCTGTTTCGGGGCTTACAGGTTCCGCAAGATACAAGTGTAAATTTACCTGCGCTTTGTAAGCACCTCGGCACTTAATGAGTTTATCCGAATTTTGTCCTGGTTTCTTTCCAGGCTAATGTTGCTAAAAGCAAATCGTACTAACAACGAATCTGAATCAACGTCAAGCGTTAGCTTATCTGCCGGCAGTTCAATACTATGGTACGATTCCTTTAGTGTATCATAGCGCGAATCAAGTTTTTTAATAAATCCGTTCAAGTCAAAAGTTGCAAGCGGCACTTTTCCTCTTTGCAGTTGGAACATACTTGTGTTTTTTTCATGATAAACTTCAAAACTTTCATCTCCAACCATAAAATATCCAAGAGCTGCTGTGTCCTGGCCTTTAATGGTATCATATTCGCTTCTATAATACGTAGAGTAAAATGATGAAAAATTATCGAAGCCTTTAATATTAAGAGAATATGTGCTACCGTATCCTACCCCTGATTTTCTATATATAGAAACACTCACCCAATCCTTATTATTTTCCGATACAAGATTCATTTTGCCTACAATTATGCTCGATTTGCTGTATCGTTCTTTCAACGTATCCAGTTTAATATCATCAAACCAGGGCTGCAACAAGTCCAGCGCATTTGAGTTACCAAGGTATTCTACTACCGACCATATTTCAGTGCTTTCATCCGAAGTTACATGGTGGTTGTTCTTACTGTCTATTTTACCATTTACAAGTATTTTATTCTTTACCAATATATCTTCCAGGTGGTTCTTTTGACTGTGTTCAGATACACTAAAAGCCCCCCAGGGACCAAAAGAAGTAAAGAAAGCAATGAAACAAAGGGTAATGGGGATTATCTTAATATTCTCTTTCCTGCCTCGTATAAAATAGGTAGCAATAAAAAACAGCCACAATGCAAGAACCAAAATAAAATAGCGGTTTTCAGTAATGCCATATTCCGCAATACGGTTAAAGATGGAAACACAGAGCATTATTATAAGCGGAAAAAGAGCCAGGTAAAACCAGCGAGAGAATATTTTAATCCACTTGTTTTCCTCGTTGTGCCTTATAGGATAAATTAGCAACAATGAAAATATACCGGCAACTGAATACCCTATTACAAGGTAAGAGACCAACCCTTTAGGAAGTTTCCAGGCAAGTAGTATTTTGGCAATGTAGGCATACAATATAAGCAGGTAAAGGGTTACAAGAGGCAGCAAAACATATTGTGTAAATACTTTCAGTCCTTTTAGGTAAGATTTATCATCTTCCAGCTCTTCAACCTTTGCAGGTACACCGGCTAAAAAGAAACATGTATTAAATATGCACGCCAATATATACCACGTGTAGGCATATTTTTTACCATTAATGGTTATATGCAGTAATTCATCAATAGACCATAGGGCAAGTGCAATACCACCAAACAATACACTGGTGTATAAGGCAGCGAGCAAAAACCGTAAAAACAACGTTTTGTTATACTGCCAAAAACCGTTGAGCTGCCCGAATACAAGAAAGGGAGCAAAAGAAACAAACAGATGGGCGGTGATTATAAACAATACATATCTTGAAATCCGCTCCAGGTCCATATCCTTAAGAGTACCGATTGTAAAATAGTACCCCACAATAAGCCCAAGCGATATTAGCTGTACTATCCATTTTTGCATAGTACTTTGTTTGCGGGCTTCGGATAAAAGCGTACATCCAAAAAATAATGGGAGCCCCAGTTCGCAACACATAAGTATTTTTCCAAGTGCATTATATAAGGAGTCCTTGTCTTCATTCCAACCGGTATGTGTAAGGTATATAAGTATGCCTGTAGCCAAAATGGCACAAAGCAAAGTCATAGGAAACCGCCTGGCTGCCGCCACTGTACTACCTACAACTGTATCTATAGAAGGTATTTTTACAAATGCCATTTTTATTAATGTATTGGATTATATTGACTAAACAAACTTAAGCAAATTAGTTATGAATTATAAATAAGAAACCCCTTTCTGTAAAAAGAAAGGGGTTTGCTATGAAAAGATTATAAAACTCAGTTAAACTTATCCTGGAAGTGATGGCAGTAAGGAGTAGTACCTTCCCTATCGTAGTGATGTTCATGGTACTCTTCAGCTGGCCAAAAGGTAGTTGCCTTTTTAAGCTGGGTAGCAATCTTCATTCCCTTGCCTTCAAGAGTCTTTATTAAGTTTTGGGCAATTTTCATTTGAGAATCGTTCATATAAAACACAACCGACATGTATTGTTCGCCAATATCAGGGCCTTGTCCGTTGGTTTGTGTAGGGTCATGTATATTAAAAAATAGTTTTGCCATGGCTTCATAGTTGGTAACACGGTTATCGTAGGTTACCTGTATGGCTTCGTAATGGCCGCTGGTATGAGAGCATACATCTTCGTATGTAGGGTGGTCTACATGGCCGCCAATATAACCCACCTTGGTATCCTTCACCCCTTTGGCTTTTTCGAAGAAGTATTGTACTCCCCAAAAGCAGCCGCCTGCAAAAATGGCTGTTTCAAGGTGTGTGTTTGTGTCTGCCGGGCCTGTTGTTGTCATATTTTCTCCTGTATTAGTTGTTTGTTCTTTGTTGCTATCTGCACTTGTGCAGCATACATTTGCTCCAAAAATAAGCAAAGCCGTAAAAGATGTCAGTATAAATTTCATATGTTTATTTTAGAGAATATACGAAGTTACGATTTGTTCAGATTGGCTGATAACAACCACGGACGCTTTATTAACGAATTTTAACAAACAAGACTCCTTAGCGACTGTAACAGAACGAGATTAATAAAATATCATACATTTGAAATTATAAATTTGCAACATGAAAAAAGCTATTCTTTTCTTTTCCCTTTTTCTTTCTTCCTTTTCACTTATATATGCCCAAACAGCCGATGAAGTAATTGGTAAATACATTAATGTAATGGGCGGAAAGGAGAAGTTACTTTCTATAAAAAACCTTTATATGGAGGGTAGCCTGGATATGAATGGCACACCCATGAATGTTAAGTACTGGATAATTAACAAACGGGCCGTACGATACGAATACACGGTAAATGGCATGGCCAGTTATTACATATTCACTAATGATTCGGGCTGGATGTTCAGCCCTTTAATGGGGCAAAAGCATGCAGAGCCTATCACAAGCTCAATGGTTAGCGCCTCTAAGCCGGAACTTGATCCTGAAGGCCTGCTGATAAACTACAAAACAAATGGCTACACGGTTGATTTAAAAGGCAAGGAAGAAGTGGATGGCACTACTGCCTTTAAAGTGGTTGAAAAACTGACCGACAGCCTTTCTAACGTATATTACTTTGATACTGCCAGTTATTACATTGTGCGAATTACTAGTAAAGCAATAACGGATGGCAAACCTATAGAGATGACGAGGGATTTTAGCAACTACCAAAAGACTGCAGACGGATACACCTTCCCTATGGCTATGGGTGCAGGTATCTTGATGGGTGGAGAAGTGAAGTTTACCACAGTAAAGGTTAATTCAGATTTAGACCCTAAATTGTTTAAACCATTAAGGTAATGTACATGACGAAAAAAATTGCATTATTTATTCCGATAATATTATTAGCTGCTTGTAGCCAAAGCCAAAATAAAGTGAGCGGCACCCAGCAAGATGCAGCACCTGCGCCTCTTACCGAGTTTAAACTCACTTCTCCGGCCTTTAAACAAGGAGAAAACATACCCGCAGTTTACACATGCGACAGCACCAACATCTCCCCTGAACTAAAATGGAACAAGGCTTCTGGTAAAGTCGCATCTTATGCCCTTATTATGGATGATCCTGATGCGCCTATGGGCACGTGGGTACACTGGGTAGTGTATAACATACCTGCAACGGATAGCACATTGCCAATACATTTCCCTGCAGATTCGAACATGACAGGCGGTTTGCGCCAAGGCATAACCAGCTTTGGCAGGCCCGGTTATGGTGGCCCCTGCCCTCCTGATGGTATACACAGGTATTTTTTTAAGCTGTTTGCTTTAGATACGGTATTTAATTTGCCCTGCAAATCTACCGGAGAAAAAAAGTTAACTGCTGCTATGAAGGGGCATATATTGGCTGAGGCTGACCTGATGGGCAGGTATCAAAAAAGAAGCAAATAAGACTATTTACTTTCTATTACGCTTTGCAGATAATCGGTAAGCTTATGGGCAGGTTCCCACTTTAACACTTTTCTTGCTTTTGCAATATTGGCAAATGTTATATCTGCTTCGCCTTCGCGTTTTGGAATAAACTTGTACCGTGGGGATATCATTTTAGCAAGTTCCAAAATACTAAGAGTGGAGCCGTTGCCAATGTTAAAGGCGGTGTTCAGCTTTCCTTCGTGAATAGCAGCTTTATGGTTTGCGGCGGCCAAATCGTACACATGTATAAAATCGCGCTTTTGCTCTCCGTCTCCAGTCACCAATAATTCCTCGCCATTTTTACATTTATTCAGAAATATACCTACCACGCTGCTATACGCATTAAATTTATTGGCTGGATTAAAGCTTCGCGGGCCATAGGGATTAAAATACCGCAACACAACATAATCCAGCGGATAGCGGGTAGCAATAAGCTCCATGTACTTTTCAAATTCATACTTTTGAAATGCATAGGGGCTTAAACAGTCTATGGGTTCATCTTCGGCTGTTGGAATGGTTTTAGGCGTGCCATAAATAGCGCTGGATCCACTATAGATTATTCTTGGAAAATGCTTTTCTCGTATCATCACCTCCAGCAAATGAACCGCATTTACAAGGTTGGCCTGTATGTGTTCATTTATAAATTCAAAGCTGGGCTGTATGCGGGGCAGGGCGGCAAGATGAAATACTTTATCAAATTGTTTTAAAGATTCTATTTGCGTGCATTCCTTTTCTACGAATGCAAATCGTGGGTTTCCTATCTGCTTCTCTATATTATTCCTGTTGCCCGTACTAAGATTATCTACCCCGGTTATGTGCCAGTCTGTATGCCCGAGCAAATAATCCAAAAGATTAGAACCAATAAACCCTGCAACACCTGTAATAAGTATTTTCATTCTTGCTAATTGGGTTTAAAGGTATGATTTATTCCCTGTTTTTGTTCCCACATACATAATGCAAAGCAAATTCAACCTCTTAGCCATACTTTAATCCTTCTCTTATTTCGTATAGATAGGTTGCTTACTTTGTCCTTTATTTTTTGCAAAACCCCAAAATCCCTATTTATCTTAATATTCAAATATTTTTCTGTCAGGGCGATAAGTTCAACAATATAAGGCTCATAGTTTTCCAACCTTATATAATACCAATCTCCATATCTGCTTATATAATCTTTGTAATCAAGTTTATCCTTTTGTTGGGTAAACGAAACAGAACCCGGGGTGATTGTACGTAGATAGATGGGATTGCCTTTATCAGCAGCATACACGTTTCTATCCTTATAATATTTGTGAAATGTTTTATTATGCGAACTGGCTATTAATGCGCATTCGGGCTCATCGACACTAATGCCGGCAGGAATAATAGAAATGGCATGAGCATATTTATGAATTGTTGTATTGGGAAACCAGGAAACATTATTCTGGCATATTCTGCCTGATGAAACATCATAGTATGTATGAAATTTATCTATAAAACAATCATGGTCTTTCCCTTCTATTTCTTTAAGAAATGCAGGAGAAAAAACATCATCATCATCAAGCCTTATTAAATATTTAGGTTTTTTATCCTGCCCTGCTATATATTGCAATGCCACTTCTATCTTAAAATGTTTATCGGTAGCGCTATCAAGGCTTCTTTTCCTAATAACATAGCCAGGTTCAATAGCTTTAGCGGGAATGTAAATTAGGTTACCCTCAATCTTATCTTCTTCACCTACTAGTATAGCTTGCCAGTTATCTGATGTTTGTTTACGTAAAGAATTCAGCATTAACTGAAACAACCCTGCCCTGAATGGAGTACTTGCTTTGGATGGAGTTAAAGGAACAATAAAAACAAAATCTTTCATACTAAACCAGATATGTCCTGCTCTTTACAAAATCAATAACTTCTGCCTCGGATGTGGCAAGGTAAACATTTTTCCGTTTTATGTTTTCCCTAAATCGATCAGAGTCATCCAATCCTTTTACAGGCAGCTTGCCATTAAATATTAGCAATACGGGCACATTTACATAGGAACCAATGTGCATTGCGCCTGAATGCTGAGTAACGATAAGCCTGGCCCCTGCACAACTTTTAAGTATGTCCTCATTATTATCCGATAGCTGCAGCTTAATATTCCCATCCTCATGCACTTCTGCCGACATATCTGGTCGGCCGGTAAAAATTACAGTATCGAAAAACGGCGCTAACGTTTTTGCCAGTTTCATATAATCCCATTCTCCACCATTATTCGGGGTATATGCGCCCCCCTTTTTCCTGGGAAAAATAACCACATTGTTTTTAGTGTCGGCACTACCGAATACTTTTTCAAGTGGATATAGTACTTGCTTACCATTAAGCTGCCAGTTACGAAAAACGTACCAATACAGGTCGTTATCCGACAAGTCGAGAAAAGGGAAACCAGAAGTTTTAGCTTTGGCTGCAAATTCCGAAAGCTTCTTCACTATATCTGCCGGAGGATTTACTACCCTATTCCCGGCCGGACGCACTTCTGCAAAAAAATTACGCAATAAAACATCTTCTTCACACAGGCGCTTACCTGCATCGTCCACCATAAATGAAGAACAATTTTCGATATAACAGGCGTGTACTTTTACTCCTTTACTTTTTAGATAAGACACATAGGGCAAAAAGTGCAACAAAAAATTACCAAGCTCTCCCCAAAAAGGGCCTATATAGCACTCCTTTTTAGCTATTGCCTCTTTATGAAATGCTTCTACTTTTTTGCGAGCAGTGAAAAGTATTTTTGCAAATTTTATTTTACCAAACAAGTTTAAGCCTCTGAAACCTTTACTAGCTAAAGTAATATCATTACTATAAAATAGGTCTGCATTATTTAATTTGGAGCTAACCGGGAATATCATAGAGTAATGAAACAAGCCAATTTGCTTTTGTTTTGATTGACGGCTTATAATCTTAACAAAAATAAACTTTTCATTAACGCAGGGCTTTAAATACTCTTTAAACTCGCTAATTACTAAGAGACCTCTGTTTTCTTAATCGTCATTAAAAAAGGAAAAAGTACCTATCTTTAACGCGTTAAGCAATAGTCTCTACTTTCTTTATGGAGAAAAAACTTCTTATCATTTCTTATGTTTATCCTCCCGATAACGGTATAGGAGGCAGGCGCTGGTCGAAGTTTGCAAAAAGCCTTGCAGAAAGGGGAAACAAAGTATTTGTTATTACCGCCACGCCTGGTAAAAATAATGACTACTCTACTCAAGTTTTAGATGGGGCTGAAGTGCACCGGGTTAAAAGCCCCTATCCCCGCATCTTACGGTTTATGGGTAAAATGAACCTTTGGAATAAAATAGATTATAAATTATCAAAAGCTTATTTCTCCTTTATCAACAAAGGCAATATTTACGATACTTCTATAGGTTGGAACAAAAATCTGGTTCCTGCCATAATTTCTCTTATAAAAAAGGAAGGGATAAAGAATATAGTGGTAACGGCTCCGCCATACAGGCACATGTATTATGTATCAAAACTAAAAAGCATATACCCTGATATTAATATTATTCTTGATTTTAGAGACCCCTGGACAGAGCTAGAAGCTTTAAGTGCTATGTTACACACATCGCCAAAGCGATTTGCCGCCGAAAAAGAGCTTGAAAAACAAACTCTGGCTTCTGTAGACTATGTTGTTACAGTATCCGAAGGCAGAACTCAGCTTTTTGAAAAGTTAGTACCCGAAACAAATAAACTTGTAACCATAACTAATGGAATTGATCTTCAAGACTACAGCTTTCTGTCCTCCGAACCTAAAATTTCAAACGGGTACATAAGTATTGTACATGCCGGTACATTAAATCCGGGCTACACCAAATACATAAAGGCCTTGGTCGATTTTATAAATATTAATAAGGAAGTACTGCTTAACGCAAAAGTAAAATTTGAATTTTGCGGACACGCCAGTGCAGAAATGATTAATATTCTCAGGCAGGCTCCTTCAGAAATTGTTGTTAACCTTGGCATTTTGCCGCAAAAAGAAGCGTTACGCATTTTAAATCGCGCTGCTGCAGGCCTTATTATTCATAAAGAAGGATACGATAACATTCATTTTATTACCAAGCTATATGAATATATGGCCCTTAAAAAGAAAATTATTTACTTAAGCAATCCCAAGGCTCATCCTTTGCGTAATTTATTGTCTAAGGAAAGGATAGGTGTTACTTTCTATCCTGAGAACTTGAACCTTTTATTGGAATTTATCGTCAACCCAGATAAATCTAATGACCTATCGTATGCCAATTTCGACATCTCACCGTACGAAATCGACAACTTATCGAAAAAGGTTGAATCTTTGCTCAAGTCGTGATGTCAGTCCATTGAAAACCAGTAAATTTGCTTCGATTTTAAATTTAAGCCAATTATAATTGTTTTTTAGTTAATCATGGAATTGTTGCAACGAAAAAACTTATCTGATAAAGACCTTTCTAAGCTTCCCTATTTTTTTTCAGAAGGGCTCGAAAGCTTTATCCGAAATATCACCAAAGGCAGCTATTTGTTATTCTATTCAAGAGAAACGGATGTTTTAATGCCGGCCTTCACCAGTTCAGTTAATTCCTTTCGCCTCATGAAAATAATCTATCCTCCCGTTACACTTGCAGGAGAAAGGTTGTCAGCAAGTAAGGAAAAATCATTTCTTGAGGAGTCTATAGAAATTATTAAAAAAAATGAACTCTGTATACGAATTATACAATCACATAGTCATGCAGTATTTAATGCTGTACCCGATAATTCTAAGTTCTGCGCTTTTGGAACATATATATTAAATCTTGAAAACACCACCGAGGATACATTATTTGCCAACTTGCATGCCAAACGAAGAAATACCATTCGAAACGCTGAAAAAAACAATGTTATAGTAAAATGGGATAATAATCTTGAGGACTTTTATAAATTATATAAAACCACCATGAAAAGGTCGGGTATGTTTTGTGATACCTATACACATTTTAAAGAATTTTTTAACTACCTGGGGAACGATTCTATTTTATGCGGTGTATCCTATTATGAAGACAAACCTCAGGCAGCCGTATTTATTCCTTACAGCGGTTATGGAGGATACTATATGTATGGAGCTACGACAGATACCATTGAACAGCCCGGGGCAATGGACTACCTGCAATGGGAGCTAATAAAAAAATTAAAAAGAAACGGTGCCAAAAAATATGATTTTGTAGGTGCGCGCTTAAGTAACGTAACCGGTACCAAGCTTGAGGGTATACAAAATTTCAAAAAAAGATTTGGTGGCGAACTCATGCAGGGTTACTTGTGGAAAAAGGATATTGACGTGTTTCAATGTAGAGTGTTTGATAATTTACTTGGCCTTAAACAGGTACTAAAAGGTAAAGGGCGCTTAAAGGATATTATTGACGAAGAATCGGAAAAAGTATTGACCCATGCCCATGCCTGAACCACTCAAACATACCGGCTCACATTTCGTTATTAACTTTAGCAAAACATAAAAAACAAATTACCTTTAGGACTTGTCTTGCAAGCACACTACTATTAGTTAATGGCGCAAATTTTAATGAATGAATATAGTTCAGTCTTTCTTATACAAAATAAAATCGAGGCTAAACAATAACATACTCAACAGAGCACTTATTAGCATTGGTTTCGAAAAACACATTAAAGTATCAGGTTTATTTTGGAAGAACTACGTAGTTGATCGAAATAAAACTGAACAAGAAATTGCGGGATACTCCCATATTTCAAGCATAGATGAGGCCATTATTGAATTACACATGCAATTACAGTCCACCACAAAAAAATACTTTAATCCGGATGTGGCGATTACTATATTGGATATTGGTTGCGGCCCCGGCCTTTACTTGAAAGATTTCCCTAAAAACGCTAACAAATATGGGATAGACCTAAATAGGGATATGCTGAAACTTGCCAAAAAAAATAATTCAGATGCGGTATTGATAGAAGGTGAATTTTTGAAAGTAAAATTTACTACTTCATTTCATATGCTATACAGTATTGGCGTTTTACAGTACTTTACCCCGGCCGAATTAGATAATCTATTAAAAAAGGCTTCTTCCTTACTTCAACCCAGTGGCATCTTATTTATAAGCTACCCACATGCCATAAGCCGGGAGGACTTATCTTATCCGGATATTAACTACATCAGTTATTCTCCCGGCTACCTTAGCCGCGTTGCATCAAAATACTTTACCATAATAAGTAACAAACATATTTTGCAAGACAGAACAATTGATGAATATGATATATCTCCTGCTTCCCCACCTGTTGGTTTTAACAAAACTTACCAAAATTCATCTATTTTAATTGCGCAAAAGAAATAAAACGCATTGCGACAATATTAAGCGGCTATAAATAATGGTTTGCTATTTTTGCAGACATAATTAAGCCTTTGAAAAAGAAAATATTAATAGTAGTGGGTACCCGCCCCAACTTTATTAAGGTTACCCAGTTTCCTTCGATTGTAAAGAAATATGACAACCTTGAATGTAAGATTGTGCATACGGGGCAACACTTTGATGACAAAATGTCGAAGGTGTTTTTCAGGCAGTTTAATATGGAACCCGATATATACCTGAACATAGAACCGGGCACACCCATAGCGCAAATGGCGCATATTATGACAGGGCTTGAAAAAGTAGTACAAGAGTATAAGCCCGATATGATGATTGTCCCCGGAGATGTTAATTCAACCTTGGCAGCAGCTATTACAGCCAATAAAATGAACATACCCCTTGCACACCTTGAAAGCGGCCTGCGCAGTTATGATAGAACTATGCCCGAAGAGTTTAACAGGTTACTTACCGATGTGGTGGCCGATCACTTTTTTATAACCGAACAAAGCGGGTACGATATATTAATGAAAGAAGGTTACAAAAAGGAGCAGATGCACTTTGTAGGTAATACCATGATTGATACCATGGTGGCCTTCTCCAAAGAAATTGAACAAAACGATATTGACAAACGATTTGGGCTTACACCTAAAGAGTTTGTATTAATGACCATGCACCGCCCTGCTACGGTAGACAGTGCCGAGGGATTAGCTAAGCTTATAAATATTATAAAATACATTACTCAAAAATATAAGCTGGTTTTCCCTATACACCCACGTACTGTAAAGAATTTAGAGAAACATGGCTTGGAGCACGAGATAAAAAACAACAAAAGCCTTATTCTTTCTGAGCCATTGGACTATTTCGCTTTCCAAAAACTGGTAAAGCATAGCCTGTTAATAGTTACCGATAGCGGCGGAATACAAGAAGAATCTACTTTTTTACAAATACCCTGCCTAACCCTGCGCCCTAACACTGAAAGGCCCATTACCGTTACACTTGGCACGAATGAACTAATACCCTTTGACGAAAAAACTATTCAGGATCGTATTCAGAAAATTGAACAAGGTAAAGGCAAGAAAGGCGCCGTTCCACCCATGTGGGATGGCAAAGCAACAGAAAGGATTGTAAAAATCCTATCCGAAATATTATAAATCTTTATTGAGCTAGGACGGATTTAAAACAATCCGCCAAAAAGCTCTCTTTCTACAAGGTTAAACACCTTACCCAGGTCATCGGCTTTTTCTGAAAAATTATTCTCATCCACGTCGATAATCAGCAATTTGCCTTTCTTTTGACTTTCGTATGTATCAATCCAGGCTTCGTAACGCTCATTAAGGCGCTTTAAATAATCAAGTCGTATAGATTCTTCATAAGGACGACCACGCTTTTGTATTTGCTTTACCAAGGTTGGCACACTTGCCCTTAAATAAATTAACAAATCGGGGGGTTGTACAAATTCTTGTACGCTTTGAAACAGCGCCATGTAGTTTTCGTAATCTCGGGTAGTCATAAGCCCCATAGAGTGAAGATTAGGCGCAAAAATGTAGCCATCTTCATAAATGGTTCTGTCCTGTATTACGGTTTTATTATTGGTGCGTATTTCTTGTATTTGTTGCAAACGGCCATGCAAAAAAGATACTTGCAGGTTAAACGACCAACGCTGCATATCTTCGTAAAAGTCGTTTAAATAAGGGTTTTCATCCGCGTCTTCAAAGTGTGGCTTCCATTTGTAATGCTTGGCAACCGAACGGGTAAGGGTTGTTTTGCCCGAACCTATGTTGCCCGCCACTGCTATGTGCATTCCTTTAGTGCCCGCCATAATTATATATCGCTAAGTATCCCTTATTTTTGAGTGTAAGCAAATATAAATAAATATCTATTCGCCACGCGTTTTTTATTAAAATCAATCCTTAACATTGCCAATATTGAAATACCATACATTTGGTTTATTATAATTATTTTCATCATGAAAAACACTTGGAAGAAACCTGCAACAGCTTCGTTAAACGACTACCAAAAAGCAGTAATAGGGCTTGTTAGCGAGGGCAACCTACCAAAAAAAATGGAAACCAGCGAAGCCAAATTATTAAAATTGGTTAAGGGGCTTTCTTCTAAAAAACTTGCATACCGTTATGCTAAGGGTAAATGGACGATACCTGAAGTAATGATGCACCTTATTGATACCGAAAGGGTGCTTACTTACCGTATATTGGCTATATCAAGAGGTGATACCACTCCCCTGCCCGGCTTCGACCAGGATGTATACATAAAGGGAATTGATGTACAAAAAATGGATTTCAAGAAAATACTGAAAGAATATAAAGCCGTGCGCAAAGCCACTATACACCAGCTTAAGCACCTTACCCAGGAAATGTATTTAAAAAAGGGCACCGCCAACAATACCGAAACAACAGTACAAAAGATTGCATACTTTATGGCTGGCCACGAAGTGCATCACATGAATATTATAAAGGAAAAGTATTTAAAGTAAACCCGGGATTCTTACTCAACTTTATAAATTCTGAGTGTATCCTTGCACTCTTCAAAAAGTATATTTTTTTCTATTCTTACTAAAGTAGCCGCGCTGTCAGGTGCCGGGGTATCATCTTCCATAATGGTTTTAAGATGAAAGGCATGCACATGGCTGCCTTTATTGTAAACCAGGTTATCTCCTCTTACTTCAAATGACGTAAGCCCTTTAATTGGAATGGTTTTGAAATATGTACCATACTGGTCGAATACTAAAATACCTTGCGCCGTGTCATTCATATACACATAGCTATTGTATTCAGTAAGGTAATTTGGATTCAGTCTCATACCAAGTGCCTGCACCAGGTTGCCTGTTTTTTCGGTAATGTTCAGGTTAAGGTCGAATCGCACCAATTGCATCCCTTGTGCATCATACATCCATGCTCCGTTACTATGAGATATACAGGCAAGCGTAGCTAACGAAAACCCCATATCTGCAGGGCTTATGGGCGAACCATTGAGGCTTAAGGTATTATCTAAAAAAACTATTTCCGGAAAATCTTTATAAAACACCATTACCTTCAATGGGTCGTTTACATCTACATAACTAATGCTACCGTACGACTTGTTGTCGTACTGGTAAAGCATATTGCCATGGACATCATACTTTTTAAGCACATTGGCCGAGTATACATAGGCATTTTGGATATTATCTGTTATAAATGCTCCGCCGTTCAAAGGTATTTTAGATACAAGTTCATACGTGGTTGGGCTTACAGGAGTAAACCCTAAAAGAGAAATAAGCAATAAAGGAATAATGAATTTACCGTTTTTTAGTGGCATCGGTTACATCAATAAGGCTAAGTATGTCATCTACATATTTCCTATCGTTCGAAAGGCGGGGTACTTTATGTTGCCCACCTAATTTGCCACGCTTTTTCATCCACTCGTAAAACGTACCTTCGGGCATAGAATGTATGATTGGGGCATTCAGGGTCATATCCTTATATCGCTTGGCCTCATAGTCCGAATTAAGCGCCTTTAGTGCATTGTCGAGTGCTTCGCGAAAATAGTTAACATTATCCGGCGCTTTTCTAAACTCAATCAGCCATTCGTGCGCCCCCTTCGAACCACTTTTCATATACACCGGTGCCACTGTATATTCTTCTATATGAGAGTTTGTTCTTTCGGTTGCTATCTGCACGGCCTTTTCAACATTAGCCATTACAAGCTCTTCGCCAAAGGCATTTATAAACTGCTTTGTACGGCCGGTAATTATAAACCTATACGGCTCGGTAGATGTAAATTGAATCGTATCACCTATCATATACCGCCACAAGCCGCCGCTGGTAGATATTATAAGGGCGTAGTTAACACCTGCTTTAACCTCATGTAAAGACAAACACGGGCCTTTCTTATCCAGATTTTCCAATGGTAAAAATTCGTAAAAAATGCCATAGTCCAACATCAGTAACATATCGTTGCGGGTAACGCTATCCTGTATACCAAAAAAACCTTCGGATGCATTATACAACTCCCATGTATTAATATCCATGGGTTTAAATAGTTCTTTATATTGTTCGCGGTAAGGAGAAAAATTTACTCCCCCATGAAAAAACACCTCGAGATTAGGCCACATTTCTACAATATTCTTGCGCCCGCTCATATTAAGCGTATGCCTTAGCAATACAAGCATCCACGAAGGAACCCCACTAAGCACGGTAATATTTTCATTCATTACCGCCGTAGCTATTTTACTCATTTTTTCTTCCCATTCGCTCATCAACGCAATAGATAAATCGGGTGAGCGGAAGAACTCGGCCCAAAGCGGCAGGTTTTCCATAATAATGGCCGAAAGGTCACCATTACGGGCGTATGCATTATCTTCTTCCTGCTTATAGCTACCACCTAAGGACAGTGTTTTACCGTCGAACAAATGCGTTTCGGGATAAGCGCTACAATACAAGGTGAGCATATCTTTACCCCCCTTGTAGTGGCAATCGTTTAACGATTCTTCGCTTACAGGTATAAACTTGCTTTTATCATTTGTAGTACCCGAAGATTTAGCAAACCAGTTAATATCACTGGGCCAAATAACATTCTGCTCGCCTTTGCGCACCCTATCAATATAGGGTTTAAGGTCTTCATATTCCTGCACGGGCACCCTTTTTCTAAATTCATCAACCGAGTGTATATCTCTATAGCCATGCCTGCTGCCCCACTCAGTATCTTTAGCCATATCCAGCAATTTCCAAAACCCTTCGCTTTGCACATCGTTAGGGTACTTTACAAAAAGCTCGATTTGGTGCATCCGCTTTTTCATAAGCCACGAGAATATGGAATTGATAATTGGCATAGTACAAAAATCTGAAAATATTCTTAATAATCCATCACTTTATCGGCATAGTGCCATTTATGGCTTAAATCAGCCGAAATGCCCTTTAAATAATGGAAAAACTGCTAAAAACCCTTATACTTGCAGAATATCTTTGTGCAATAAAAGATGAAGACCGTATTTTCTCTTAAACCATTTGTCCTCCCACTTTCATTTATTGTCGGCCTTAATCTTGTAGTTAAATTAGTAATGTTCTGCTTAATGTATCATGGGCAGGATATATTGGGCAAAACCAAGTTAATTACAGATTCAGATGAGGTAAGCTATAATACTATGGCAGGCAACGTAGTGAATTATCACACCTATGCTCCTTTAAAAGACACTATAGATGTTGCACACTTTCCTGTTATAAATAAACCGCATATACTTTGCCTTTATCACGATTCGCTGCGCTTACCCGGCTATCCTACATTTTTATCTATCATCTATTTTATTATTGGTATCAAGCCCTACATAGCGGTTCTGCTACAAATACTGATAAGCCTTCTATCGGTAGTATTGATATACCGCATTTGCATATTGGTAAGCAGTTCGCCCTCTGTAGCGTCCTTAGCCGGTTTACTTTATGCAATAGATATTCATTCTGCTTACGTAGCATCAGAATTACTAACCGATACGCTGTGCGTATTTTGTATGCTGGCCTCGGTCTACTATTTCCTTAAAGCAATTAAGGACTATAAACTTTTACCCTTTTTGCTAAGCGCCTTGTTTTTAGGTTTGGCAAGTATAGTAAGGCCCGTAATGTTGCTTTACCCATTCATACTTCTCTTCATATTTTTCATTTTTAACAAACAAGTAGTATTACGCAAACTGACTTTATCAGCTTCCTATTTGGCTGTATGCTATGTTTTTTTGCTGGCATGGTCATTCAGGAATCATGCGGTTTATAACCATTGGCAACTGACTACACAAAGCGGGTACAACCTGGTAATGTGGAACTCGGCCTTTGCCGAAAGCCGTATAACGGGCAAAAATGTAGATTCAGTAAGATTGGAGTTTCAAAAACAGGCCGATGCAATGAATTTTAATTCTGCGCCAAATGCTTTTTATAAAGCCGACATTTACGAAAAGATAGGCTACGCCTATTTTAAACAGCATCCGCTGGCCATGATAGCCATTCACCTGGAAGGTGGCCTGCACATGTTCCTGTCGGTTGGTAATGTAGATATAGCCACGTCCTGGGGTTGGCAAACGCCTAACATACGTGGTTTCCCGGATATGAATATGCAAAGAATCTCCAAAAACTTCTCGGGGGGGAATGTTGCAATTTTGGCTGTTGTAATATTGGTAGTAATGTTTTTGCAATACATAAGTTGCATCATTGGCTTAATTCGTGTATGGCGGTTACGCAACTATATGTTACTGTCCCTTTGTATTCTTACCATAGCCTATTTTATATTGGTTATAGGCGTTGCGGGCATGTACCGCTACAAATTAACCATTACACCTTTCCTTTGCATTTTGGCAGGCTTTGCATTTTACAAGCAAAACAGTTTAAAAGATACGCACTAATTGCAAAAACCTGTATACTTGCATAACACATCTTTATACTATGCTTAACCTTGTTTTATTTGGCCCACCCGGTGCCGGAAAAGGTACACAAGCCACCAAGCTTATTGAAAAATATACTCTGGTACATCTCTCTACGGGCGATTTGCTACGTTCGGAAATAGCAGCCGGAAGCCAATTAGGTATGGAAGCTAAAAAGCTTATGGATAAAGGCATATTGGTATCGGATGAGATTGTGGTTAACATGATAGATTCTAAAATAAAGAACAACCCTGCCGCTAAAGGATTTATTTTCGATGGGTTTCCGCGAACGCTGGCACAGGCAGAGGCTTTAGATAATCTTTTGCAAAAACGAAACATACCCATAAAAGCAACCCTGGCACTGGAAGTGGATAATGAAGAACTTACCAAACGCATTTTACTACGTGGTAAATCATCGGGCAGAGCCGATGACCAGGACGAAGCAACCGTACGAAAGCGCATTGAGGTGTATACAACGCAAACATCTCCGCTTAAAGAATACTACAAAAAACAAGGAAAGTTGCATACAGTTAATGGAATTGGGGAAATAGATGAGATTTTTAAAGCCCTGTGCTCTGAAATAGATAAAACCCTTGCCGTAGCCTAAGCCCTTTATTTAGTACCTTTGGTAGGTATAGTTAACTTAATTTAAGAACGAAGCATGCAGTCGGGTGTGTTTTTTGATATGTGGGAATGGCTTGCCCTTCCTATCTACATGTTGCTTGTGTTTCTCCTTGCCCTTATGCATCAAAAGCGTAAGGTTAGCCAAAACCCATTATATAAATACTACACCTGGGGCCTGTTTGCACGCATTGGCGGAGCTATTTTCTTTGGCCTCATTTACGAATACTATTATTTAGCCGGAGACACTTTTGGATATTTTATGGGTGCGGTAAATATGGATAAGCTTTTATTCCATAACCCTGTGGGATGGTTTCATAACGAATTCGGAGCGTCAAGTTACGCCAACTATACATATTTCGATAAAGAAACAGGTTACCCACTGCCTTATATGTATTTCGATCCACGTACGTTTATGGTAATGCGTTTTATCAATTTACTAATGATACCCGCACTTAACAGCTACCTGCTGGCCACCGTAATTTTTGCATGGTTTTGCTATATCGGTATATGGAAGATGTTTTTGGTATTTGTACATTATTACCCTAAGCTTACCAAACAGCTTGCTTTTGGTATACTCTTCTTCCCTTCTGTATTATTCTGGGGCTCGGGCATATTAAAAGACACCATAACATTGTCCTGCACCGGGTGGATTGTGTACTGCATACACAGCATCTTCATCCTCCGACGAAAGTGGCTTTTACATTTAATTATACTACTTTTTAATTTTTATTTGGTACTTGTAATTAAACCCTACATCATCTTCGCGCTATTGCCGGGTAGCCTGATGTGGATATTTTCAGATAAAATTTACAAAATAAGAAATGCAGCAGCCAGGGTACTTATAGTCCCTTTAATTATAGTCTCCTGCCTTGGCGCCGGGTATTTTATACTTTCAAATTTAGGTTCCTATTTGGGTAAATTTTCAATTGATAAAGTTACTACCACCGCAGCTGTAACGCAAAACGACCTTAAACAATCCTACTACCAGGGCCATTCTTTCGATATAGGCCTTGAGGACCGCTCCTTAACTGGCATGCTAAAAAAATCGCCCGAGGCCTTTGTAGCAGGTATATACAGGCCCTTTATTTGGGAGACTGGTAATTTTGTTATGCTTTTATCGGGCCTCGAAAACACATTTTTAATTCTCTTAACTCTTTGGATGCTATTACGAACAAGTATCTTCACCATAATCAACAGGCTTTTTGCCGAGCCTATTTTGTTTTTCACCATAACGTATTCCATTTTTTTTGCCGCCTCTGTCGGCCTTACTACGGCTAACTTTGGTGCAATGGCACGGTTTAAAACTGCCTACATACCTTTTTTTGTTGTAGCCATATTTATTTTATTGAACAAGCGACTTCAACATACCGACGATGAAGCTTTGGCCGAAGGCTAATTATAACCACATAAATAGCCTATGGGCCTTTTAAGATTTATTCTTGCTTTATCTGTAGTAGCTGCACATTCAGGTGCAATATTTGGTTCAACCTTTGTTGGCGGGCAATATGCTGTAGAATCCTTTTACATTATCTCAGGATTTTATATGTCTTTAATCCTAAACGAAAAGTACATAAATGCCAATGGTTCATACAGGCTTTTTATTACAAATCGCTTTATGCGCCTATTCCCTATTTATTGGATAGTATTACTGCTTACAGTTATTACTTCATTGCTTATTTATTATGTTTCTAAAGGACAAAATGCAGGGGCCTTTGCACCGTACATAACTAATTATCCCTTTATGAATATGGGCAGTTTTGTGTTTATGATATTTACCAACATCGTAGTTTTCTTCCAGGATGCAGTAATGTTCCTGGGGCTTAATACAGCTAACGGACATTTGTTTTTTACCTCCAATTTTTCTCAAACAAATCCTCAGTTATATACGTTCCTTTTTCTTCCGCAGGCATGGACCATAGCCATTGAACTTACTTTTTACCTTGTGGCTCCATTTATTGTAAGAAGGAAACCAGTCATAATACTTACACTTCTTATTATATCAGTATTCATCAGGCTTATCCTTTATAGAATGGGGCTACATAATGATCCCTGGACATACAGGTTTTTCCCTACCGAACTCGCATTCTTTTTACTGGGTACAATTGCTTACCACATCTATAAAAAGATAGAAAATAAAGAAGTACCTCCACGCTATATCGATGTGCTTATCATCCTATTATTACTATTCACATTTTTCTTTAACAGGATGCATATTCCGGGCATTCAATACGTGTATATAGCCTGCATATTTATTACGCTTCCCTTTATTTTTAAACGTACAAAGAGATCAAAAATGAACACCTATATAGGCGAACTATCTTATCCAATGTACATATCGCATATTTTTATTCTCGGATTACTTACCGCCCTTAATATACCAATGCCTTTCGGGGGCGGGCTTACGCTGGCTATTTGTACGATATTGTTTTCACTATTGCTAAACGAGTTAGTGGCAAAACGAATAGAAAAACTGCGTCAACGAAGAATAGCATAAAACCAACAATCACGAAAAGTTTAGCTATGTTAGTATTTTATAAAACTGCTTAAGGGCAGCCTATTCTGATGAAGAAAGTATTGAAATTTATACGTGGCCTAGTTATAGTTAATGTGCCTGTAAGGCATATTATTAAATGGCGCTATACTTTTAATAAACGCGTATTTACCTATTTTTCTGTGCACTGGCCGGTATATGGGAATATAAGCTTTAAGCTCCCTAATGGCAAGCAGGTAAAAATCTATTCACGCGGAGATGATTTTGTATCTACACAAGCTTATTGGAAGGGTTACGAGGGCTATGAAGGCCCCTCAATAAGATTATTCTACCATCTCGCCCTGCAATCAAAGGTTATTATTGATATAGGTTCTAATGTTGGTTATTACACTCTTATTGCGGCCAATGCCAATAACCAAAGCAAAGTATACGCATTCGAGCCTGTCCCTGGCATATATAAAAGGTTAGCTAAAAACATTGAACTGAATAATTTAAAAAACACAATACCTGTTAATTCAGCGGTAGGCAATACGGAGGTACCTTTAAAATTTTATTTGCCCAATGTAGAAGGAATGGCGCTGGCGGGATCTACAAAAAAGGGATGGGCAAACGATGTAAAGGAAATTGAGGTACAATCAATATCCTTAGATGCATTTAAAACAAAAGAAAAGCCGGGAAAAATTGACCTTATCAAGGTAGACTGCGAGTTTCATGAAGTAGAAGCATTGAACGGAATGAAAGATATCCTGAAAACCGACAAGCCCTTACTAGTAATGGAAGTACTCTTTCCACAAGGAGAAGGACATGCACATTTTAAAAACGATTACTACCTGGAGATAGAACGCCTGATGAAAGAAAACGGGTACTACTTTTATTTAATATCCGAAATGGCCCTTATACGGCTTGATAAGCTGGAGTACAACCCTGATGAAAGAAACTACCTGTTCTCTACAAAAAAATCAGACAACGTTTACCTTTCGTTTACAGATATACCCACCCTATTAAAGGGCATTCTTTAGTAGAACCTTATTTTGTAATATCGCTTATCTTCTTTTCTGTGGCCTTGCAGGAATCCAACTTGTTTTGTAAGTCTGCCACATTAGAATCATTATTCTTTTTTGCAGCATCAAGCTTGGCTTGCAAACTTCCTTCACGATCTCCGTACATGCCTATTAACTGCTGGATTTGGCTTTTGGCATAGTACTTCACAAAATTATTGTCCCCACTCTTTGCCAAGTCATGCAGTATGCCTATGCCTTTAACTACAGCTTCATCACCACAATTTTTTAAAAATTGGCCGTATATAATGCAATAGGTTATTTGTTCGTAGCCTGTAAATTTATGCCTTACATTCATAAAAAAGTCATTGTTCGCATCGCTACCATATCTTGCATATACAGCGCCAACGCCTGCTATAATACTTGGCTCATCTTCGTTTTCCAATTGTTTAGCATCTTTTAAAGCTTCATTCTTGTCTAGCTTACCAATTGCATTTAACGCAGCCGTCTCAACAGAATAGGAGCTATCGCCAATAGCTTTTCTGTAAACGCTAATAAGGCTGTTATCGCTATAATTTTTTGCCAATGTCTCTATTGCAGCTGCCCTAACTAAAGAACAGCTATCAGATGCAAGTTTGATAAGCTGAGTTTTAAATTCAGGGGTGCTGTCAGATCCCATTTTTTCAATAGCCACACGTCTTAAAGCCCAATATTTATCATTTAAAGCTTTTAATACTGTAGCCCTGGCTCCTGCATCATCCATGTGCTGAGAAACCTCGTTTATGGCTTCATACCTGTCTAAATATTTGGGGCCATGTGCGTACTGGTATTCTCTTTCTGCAAGGCTCATATTATCTTCTTTAATAGCAAGCAGCATCTTTTGCGCATCAAAATCTACCCAATCAGGGGCCGATGCAACTTTGAATTTAAATATGTCTTTGGTTTTGCCAATTTCAACCTGGTGGCTTTCCTTATTACCGTTGCTATATATATCTACCATAACAGGCATTTTAAATATTGGCGCATCCTGTATATCCTGTGTCTGGTCTACTTTAAGGGTTACCATGTGGGTATTTGCATCATACGAATGGCTGATATTAAGCTGGGGCAAGCCCTTATTATAAAACCATTCGTTAAAAAACCAATTTAAATCTTTGCCTGTAACTTTTTCAAATGCAAGGCGCAGCATCGGCACCTCAACGGGGCTAAACTTATGCTCTTCCAGGTATACATGCAATGATTCAAAAAAAGCGCTGTCGCCAACTACATTACGCAGCATGTGCAATATGGTGCCGCCTTTTTGGTAAGATATAAGGTCGAACACGTCTTCCCTATCCTTATAATAAAACTCAACAAGATCATGCTGTTGACGCACACCATTAATATAAAGTGTAGCATCCATGTGTATGTGCCTGTCGGCTTCATCACAGCCAAATTTATGTTCTCGCCATAAGTATTCGCCGTAGGTTGCAAACGATTCATTTAGCGATATGTTCGACCACGACTCACAAGTTACCAAATCGCCAAACCAATGGTGAAAAAGTTCGTGCGATATAATATCATCTGTGCCCCCATTATCCACATTTTCAAGCTTATCATCAAGCAATTCGCGGCGTGTAAGCTGTACAAATGTGCCATGTATGGTAGCAGTGGCGTTTTCCATAGCGCCCGAAACATAATCATGCGCTACTGCCTGGTCGTACTTGTTCCATGCATACGGGAATTTAAGCACATTAGAGAAAAATTCTATCATTTGTGGCGTATTGCCAAAAATATCCATGGCATAAGGTTCATATTTTTTATCTACATAAAAATCTACCGGCCTGCCCCTCCAGCTATCGTGTACTATGGCAAACGGGCCTACTGCCATCATTACAAGGTATGGCGGTATGTTTGGTGCCATTACCCAATGGTCGGTATGCGATCCATCTGCATTTACTTTAGATGAAACCATAGCGCCGTTCGATAATGTTTTCTGGTCTTTCTCCACGGTCATGGTAATATCTTCCGTCATGCGCTGGTCTGGCTTATCGATGGTAGGAAACCAGCAGGAATTATCTTCGGTTTCGCCTTGTGTCCACAATTGGCGTGGCTTATCGGGGTCTTTGCCATCAGAGTTAATAAAAAACAGCCCTTTGTGAGATGTAATGGCCGCGCTTCCGGATTGTTCTGCAACTAATTTATTTGGCATCGAAACATACTCTACATACACTTGGAAAGAATCTTGTTTTGTATAGGTTTTATCCAGCATTATATGCAATTGCAGGCTGTCGTAAGTATATTTAAGCGGAGTCCTGTTTTTTCCCTTCAGTATGCTTACTTCTTTAATGTCCATGCCTTTAGCATCAAGGGTAAGCGAATCGGTAGGATAAAAATGCGGCCTTAAGGTTATAGTTGCTTTACCGTACATATAGCACTTTGTCCAGTCAAAGCTTACCTCAAGACTGGTGTGCATAAGGTTGTTTACTATGGGCGCCGCTGCCTGGTAATTCTGGTAAGCTACTTTAACTACTGTATCAAGCGTAACTACGGGTGTTGGTTCAGGATTCAGGTTACTTGCATTTGTAACCAGTGGCTGAGTATTTGCCGTCTTTTTAGAAGTGCTGCAGGACATCATAAATAGTGCTATACCGGCTACAGATAACCAATGTGCTTTTTTCATAGTCTTTTTTTGTGATGTCAAAGATGAGAAAAAAAGACTGATTACAATGCTATTTATTTACTTTTGCAGCATGAAGGCTTTTGTAAATAATAAGGAATATAACATCACAGAAAAAGGTGATAGTTATGAAGTAAATGGTAAAGCAATAGTAATTGATGCCATTGTACCCCGCAAGAATGTTATGCATATTCTGTATAACGCCCATTCGTATACGGCAGAATTATTGGAATACAGGGCAGAAGAAAAAGTAGCAGTTGTAAAAATAAACAACACCATTTACGATATTAAATTAAAGGATGAAACCGACGACCTGCTCGAAAAACTTGGCATTGGCAAGGGCATAAAAAAAGTGCAGCAGATAAAAGCCCCTATGCCGGGCAAGGTGTTAGATATTAAAGTAAAAGAAGGCGACAGCGTAAACAAAGGCGATGGCCTGATTGTGCTGGAAGCCATGAAAATGGAAAACATTATTAAAGCCCCCGAAGCAGCCGTAATAAAAAAGATAAAAGCCATAAAAGGCAAAGCTGTAGAAAAGAATGAAGTGCTTATAGACCTGGAATAAAACCAGCTGTACTCCCTACTCTACACCAGTGTAATATCGAACTGGGAAAGGTTTACAAATTCCTTTATGCGTTCGTCCATATCGCCTTTTGATATTTCGAGCAGGCGATCTATACCAAACTTTTCTACGCAGAATGAAGCCACAGCAGAGCCCAATATTACGGCACGCTTCATATTCTTGAACGATATGTCTTTTGTTTTATCAAGGTAGCCAACAAAGCCTCCCGCAAAGCTGTCGCCCGCTCCTGTCGGGTCAAACACATCCTCAAGTGGTAATGCAGGCGCTGAAAATACTTCGTTGCCATGAAACAGCAGGGCTCCATGTTCACCCTTCTTTATTACAAGGTACATAGGGCCCATTTTCATAATCTTTTGCGCCGCCTTAACTAAAGAATGCTCGCCGCTAAGCTGCCTTGCTTCGGCATCGTTCACCATAAGCACATCAACCATGCTAATGGTTTGGGCAAGCTCTTTAGGCATGCATTCCATCCAAAAGTTCATAGTATCCATTACGGTTAGCTTAGGCTTCTTTTTCATTTGCGCCATTACCTGTTGTTGCACTATGGGCGTAAGGTTACCCAACATTAAAAAGTCAGCATTCTTATATTCTTCTGGCACTATAGGGTTAAAATCGGCAAGTACATTAAGTTCGGTTGCAAGTGTATCGCGGTTGTTCATATCGTTATGATACTTGCCTGCCCAGAAAAAAGATTTTTGTCCCTTCATTACCTGCAGGCCTGCAGTGCTAATACCCCTGCGATGCAGTTCCTCAATAGTTATGGCCGGAAAATCCTCGCCTATTACAGATACTATGCCAATGTCTTTTGTAAACGCCGATGCGCTTAAAGCTATATATGTGGCGGCTCCTCCAACGGTTTTATCTACCTTGCCAAATGGGGTTTCTATACTATCGAATGCTACGGTACCAACTACTAAAAGGCTCATATTGTTTTTTCGCAAATATAAAGACTTGCCTGAAAACCGCACTATACATATTTTTATTTAATTTTATCCTATAATCATACCCCATGAAATACCTATTGTTTATTGTATCTCTATTCTTTGCATCTATTGCGTACAGCCAGGATGCGCCTAAACCCGGAGACCCTTGCCAGAAGATGGATACAAACACTATTAAAAAATTACTGGTAGGCACCTGGGTAGACGCCAAAGACCCAACACATGTTATGGTTATAACCGATGATTCGGTGGAAGAAACCATTATAATTAAAATGGGAAACGACACCCACAAAGACGTATCGTACTGGAATTACAAGCTTACCGACAATATTTTTTCTACCGATGATGTTACCTGCTATACATTGCGCCAGTTTAAGGCAGGGTACGACCATCATGTAGATAATGCAATAAATACTGTAGATGCGCATTACCTGTTGCTGGGTGCATCGGGCACTACGGTATTTAAGCGTACCCAATAAAAATAACAAGCTTTTAAAGAAAAATCCCGCAATATTTCTACTGCGGGATTTTTTATAATACCAAAAACCTTCTGCTCTATTTCTGTATCGAAATATTGCCTACTCCAACTAAGGTTCCGGTTTTGCTTATAACCTTATATACATAAACTCCGTTAGGTTGGCTGCTTATGTCTATTGTTTGGTTTCCTCCTTTTGCATTCAAGCTTGTGCTACTTATTTTTTCTCCAAGCACATTATAAATTTCGACTAAAGATGCGCCACAATCAACAGTAGTTTTTATTGTAAACTGCCCATTGCTTGGATTAGGGTAAACCATTATCGGGCCCGAATTAGATGTAACCTCATTTACTCCTGTAACATTCATGATAGTTACACAAGTACTATCTATACAACCATTGTGATCGGTAATATGGCAGCAATAGCTTCCACTGCATAACGATTTGATTGTATCAGTTGTTCCTCCACCTGTCCAGTTATATGTATAAGGTGATGTACCTCCAATTACACCTGCCGAAGCTTGCCCATTGCAAGGAGCGTTGCTTGTTTCGTTTACAAAAGCGGGTGTTATATTAAGTGCAGAAGGTTGTGTAATGGTGGTAGAAGCCGAAGCTGTACATCCGTTATTATCCGTCAGATTTATGGTATACGTACCTGCAGATAAGCCGGACACTGTAGCCGTTGTTGCACCACCAGTCCATAAATATGAATAAGGCACGGTTCCGCCACCCGGAGTGCATGTTACACTTCCTGTATTGCCACCATTGCAAAGCACACTGGTTAATGTACTTGCACCTAAGGTTAGAACACTGGGCTGCGTAATAGTAACCGATGCTGTAGCCGAGTTAGAACATGCATCAGTAACAGTTATTGTATACGTTCCTGCTGTAAGGCCACTGGCTGTATCATGGGTTCCTCCTGAAGGAGTCCAGGAATATGTGAAAGGAGCACCACCGCCGGCTACAATACCCGATGCCTTGCCATCGCTATTTCCGTGGCAACTTACATTACTGATAATGTTTCCGCTAATTCCAACAGATGAAGTATAGGTTATAATAACCAATCCATCACCGCTTCGCACTGCTGGCACATCGGTTTGACTTAAGCCGGTGTTGTATGAGCCGCCGCCGCCGCCTGCACAACCGTCGCTTTGGCCACTGCTGCCACCACTATAACCGCCGCCGCCGCCCGAACCGCCGCAACATCCGGTGTTATATGCGCCGCCACCGCCGCCATATCCGCCGCCGCCTGCTACTGCAGCACCCGGGTACATGCCACCACCAATACCGCCGCAAGAACAACTGCCTGCACTAAGCCATCCGCCGCCGCCGCCGCCATAGCAACCTATTCCTCCATTTCCTCCGCTACCTCCCGCATCTGCTAATCTGCAAGGACATGCAGAAATTCCGGAATCGCCATTATTAGCCGCACTGCCACCGTTGCCATTTACACCACCTAAAGCATTGCACATAAAACCACCGCCGCCGCCGCCTGCAACCAATAAAAGAGTACCGCTACGCACAACCCACGAGCCGCCACCGCCACCTGCTGTGCAAGAACTGCCGGGTGCAGTAGAACCTGCCTGGCCAACAAGGATATCAAGTACTTGTCCGCCCGAAACTGCAAAAGTTCCTTTAATATATGCACCGAGGCCACCAGTCCAGGGGCCACTGTTATTTTCCCCCATGGTCATTCCGCCCTGGGCCCCATAAGCCTCAATAGTTATTTGAGTTACACAGGCTGGTACGGTAAAATTCTGAATAGCACCTGTGTAAAACAAGGTGTCTACCTGCTGTGCATTGGCATTTCCTCCCAATAACAGGAGAACACCTGCGCACAGGGCAAGAGTAATTTTTCTAAATTTCATTGTATTGTGAGTTTTGGTTAGTACCCACAAACTTAAATAATAGCATTGAGAGTTTACCCTATTAGATATCCACAACTGTTGATATAAGATATAAAAACAGCAAAGCCTCTAAAGGCTTTACCTTTAAAGGCTTTGTCTCTTTTGGCTCCTCGAACTGGACTTGAACCAGTGACCCTCTGATTAACAGTCAGATGCTCTAACCAACTGAGCTATCGAGGAATATTCCTTATTCTTAAGAGCGTGCAAAAATAGCACATCTCAGTTAATATGCAATAAAATTATTGATGTAGCTGTTCTTGCTGCCCTTTACATAAAAAAGCCCCGACTTTGCAGCCAGGGCTTTCTATTATAATATTCCACTTAATTACTTAGCCGGAGTAGCAGCCGGGGTAGCGGTTTTGCTATCCTTTGTTGCTTTGGTGTTGTCGGTACATTTACCATCTTTGGTACAAGCCTTCTTGTCGCCGCCGGTGCAGCATTTCATAGTACATTTTTCGTCTTTGCAACTGCCTGTGCAGGTACAACCTTTGCCTTTGCAACCGCCGCCGTTACCTGCAAATGAGGTTAAGCTTAATCCTACTATTGCTGCTGATAAAAAAAGTTTTTTCATGGCTAATGTGTTTTATTGTTTCAACAAAGTTAATCCTTTTTCAATAAGCTATATGTTTATAGTATGGTGATAGGATTTTGGAGTGCTTTCTATTGCCATTAGTAGGTTATCGCACCTTACAGTTACTCGCTATGATCAATTTTGTTCATTATTGTGCTCGTGATTTTCAAGTGTAAAATACACTTGAAAATTCAGCATTTTCATCATCGTAAAGTTATTGTAAATATTATGTTTCATCTAATTCAATCCATAAAACGTTCTTTTCTTTCTTGTCTATAACAAACTGATTTTCAGCTTATTTAGCAAATACATAAATAACTGATAACCAATTTATTACAAGTTAGTAAATAGAATTTATAAATATATTATTTATATTCAACTAAATTGTGTAAATTTGTAGTAATTATTCGCGTCTCTATCATTCCGATTGGGCTCATGATTGCTTCGCAATTCATAACTCATAATTTATAATTCATAATTTACAAAGTAACTACCACTAAAATGAAATCTACCCAGAAAAAATTTTTAGAATGCCTTGTTACATACAATGGCTTTATTGGCATTGCAGCAAAAAAGGCGGGCATACACCGAACCACCCACCTTTACTGGCTAAAGACGGACGAGAAATACAAAACCCGTTTTGAAGAAGTCTATTTACAGGCGACAGAAGACCTTTTGGATGAAGTAGAAAGCAAACTGGTAGAAAAAGCCAAAGAAGGTGCCCAATGGGCAGTTACCTTCTTTTTAAAGGCCAAAGGCAGGCAGCGTGGCTATTCGTTTAAAGATGAAAAACCACTACCCAAACAAGTATCCGTTACAGATGAAAAGCCACCTACCATTTGGGTACATAGCCAGGAAGAAGCCGAACTTATAGAAGCTATTATTACAGATGCAAGACAGGGCGACCCTGCACCACCGGGCAGTGTAGGTATTTATCCCAGTAGTGTGCAGAAGAATGCGGGGTAGAACTAAATTCAGATTCCTCTCCGCCTCCCGATACATATCGGGATGGTGGCTCGGAATGACAGTCAATGTGAACTCTCAAAAGAGTATTGGAGCGAGGTCGACCCTGCTCCAATACTCCTTTTATGAATACGCGTAACTGTCATTCCGATTCGCCAAAGGCGGAGAGGAATCTAAGACAGGGAAACCCTGCACCACCAGGCAGTGTAGGTATTTATCCTAGTAGTGTGCAGAAGAATGCGGGGTAGACTTAGCCTACTTAACATTCATTAGGCTATCTGTTACTCTTGGTATATCCTCTACTTTAAGAGGCTTGTAGTAAGGAGTTGCTATAAACAAACTATCGGGCAAAGCTTTCTCTGTAATAGAAGATACTGTGTAGGTGCTTACTGTATCAACTATAGGAGTTATTTTTAATTCTAAAGGAAGTCCGGGCAGATATAGCGGTGTAAAATAGTCCGCAATTTCATCTGTGTAATAAACCGGAACCCGTACTGTGCCCCTAGTACTTTGAATACTTCTGGTCTTTTGGTAAAGCTTTTTGCAGGTATAACCCTGTATTGCTTTTGTTTCAGTTGGATATATAACGTAGTTGAGATGTTGCTTTACGGAATCGATATAATGCCTGTTATACGGCTCGCCCGAATACGAGGAAAGCAGCAAAAACTTAGCACCTTGAATTTCCCAAAGTCGTATTACTTTTTCCGGTGTATTGGTATCGCCAATTTCAATATTTCCGCCAAAATCATCGGGCATAACTCTCCTCCATCTACTACCTTTAATATATAGCTCATATTCCTTTGGCATGGGGCCCGGGTTATTTTGATCCACCTTAGAAACCGTATAAATAACCAGTCCTTCAAACGGCTTTTTGTGCTCTCCTCCGTTTGAAAAAGACAAGAACATCAAAGAAAAAACGGCCGCGACTATTAATAAGTATTTTCTCATTCTAACCTACTTCACCGCATTTTGCCACAGGCCATGTATATTGCCTTCAGGGTCTCTAAAGAATGCCCTCCATCCTACCCCGGGTAGTTCTGTTTTAGGCACAACCAATACACCACCATTGGCTTCAAGCTTTTTAATGGCTTCATCAATATTATCTACCTGTATATCGTGTGTTACGGGCTGCTGCGGGTGCAGGCGTTTCATTATGGCCCCGTTTATACCCGGTTTGTTATGGTCTCCTGTTTCAGCAATCCAATATTCGTTTTTACCAAACTGCTTAAAGTGCCAGTCGAACACCCGTACATAAAAGTCTATCATCTTTTTAGGGTCAGTGGCTGGAATTTCAAAATGAACTACTCGGCTCATACGTCTTTATTTAGAGAAACTAAGGTAGGCAAATATTCTTTCGCCATAAAACAGATTCCTCGCTCCGCTCGGAATGACAGATAACATGTGCTCATAAAAGAATGTTTGAGCGAGGTCGACCCTGCTCAAACATTCAAGCTAATACAGTAAGCCCTTTATCATTCCGAACCCAGTGAGGAATCTAATCCCCATAAAACATCTACTTTTGTAGGATATATGACGCGATACCTTTTTATAAATATGAGGCCTGCCCGACTTTTTCGTTCAGGCGGGCGTGCTCTGCTCTGCTTCATATCTTTCTTATTTATTTCCTTCATTGCTTCTGCACAAACCATTGACCGCTGCGATACCGATTGCGCACACCTTACCTTTGCCAGCGATACCATTAACTATGGCCGCATAGCCCGCAATAGCGACAACTACCGAGAACTGCATTATAAAAACACGGGCAAATGTCCTGTAGCTATATGGTCGGTAAATGGGCTGTTTACAAGACAGGCAGTGCTAACTAAAAAGTATCTGCAAGCCGGCGATTCGGGCACACTAAAGCTTTATTATCCTACCGATGGCGTGGGCAACTTTACTAAAGCATTCACCATTTGTACCAGCGCCCAGCCCATAAAAACATTCTACATAATGGGCACGGTTGTGGCCGATGAGGTCTGCGCCGATATGAAAGCCGCATCAGATATTATGAACCTGGGCCCCGTGCATTATGTATATGGCAAGCACTTCACCCTAAAAATTGCCAGCACAGGTAAATGCCCGCTTGTATTCCACGCCACACCCGTTGATGATTACATGAACATGATCAGCTATACCGAAACTCCTGTATCTCCCGGCGATTCGGGTAACATAGATATACACATAGGCGGCCAGCTTACCGGACACTATTATGGCTATTTGCACGTTTATTCTTCAAATGCATTCACTGCGCATAAGGCCATTTTAATAAAAGCCTACTTTATGCCACCCGATAGCGGAGATGCATCGGATACTAAAATAGCCGTAGATACAGACATGATAAACATTGGCAATACGAATAACAAAGCGGTAACTGCAAAGTACACCATTAAAAACATGGGTAAAAAACCGTTAATGCTAACTGCAACAAACCAATCACCCGATATTATTAAACTCCCAGCAACCCCCATTGCTCCGGGTAAATCGGGCACAGTGGGCGTAATTTTTGATGTAGCCAATACCAGCGATACATTCATTGAACACATTACCATTTCGGGCAATTTTCCGGGGAAGAGCATGCCCTTGTATATAACAGGCTTTACCAAAACCAACTAATGGTTAAAAGACTTGTAATATCATGTATTATTCTGCTAACATGGCATATAGGCTATAGCCAGACCGAATGGTCGAGTTTTAAATGGGGCCATGATAGTATTACTGTAAATACCCAAAAAGCTTTTGTACCCCGCTCTGCCCTGTTCCTGCCGGTATCTTTCGATGGTGATCCTCGCCGCTATTATATGCAGCTCGATTTAACATCAGATGTACCACTGCTGCTATACGCCACCCCTATATCCATCGATAATAAAGAAGTGGCACAAAAAGCTTACGATACCAATGCACTAAATAAATGCTTCAGGATAAACACCCAGCTTAAAGGCCGCGTAGGTTCCGATACGTTTTCGCTCAGCACCGCCAATTACTGCCTTATGCGCCGTAAAACTGATACCACTACTAATTACAACATGCCCTCTACCGCAAGCCCAATTATAGGCACTATCGGACTTTCCTACTTTCTTAAAAAAATATTGATTTTAGATTTTACCCACGAACAGTTTATTCTTATTGGCGATACAGGCAAACTGCCCTTCAGGTTTTCAAAAGCCAAGTTTTATGTGCCCTCGCATATAAACAACTCGCGGTATGTGGTGCCTATCGAGTATGGCGACACCACCTTTAACGACTTTTTTTACGAAACAGGCAGCAGCATTTTCGATATGATGGTATCGAAAAAGCTGTGGTGCAAAATGACTGGCAAAACAGGCTCCGAACCTGAAAATTTTAAAGTCACCGTAAATGCCTGGGGCCACCAGCTTACAGCTATTGGCGCACATCCTAAAATAGCCATACGCATCAATAATACCTACCTGCCCACCGCCCTGGTGTTCTACCTGCCCAATGATGAGGATTTTAAAGACACCTATGGCTCCAATGGTATGCTGGGCAACTCACCCTTTTACAGCAAAGTAATCGTCCTCGATTTCCTCCGCAACCGCTTTGGCTTGTTTAGTGCGTTGTAGGCAGTTTTTTTGCTTTCCCTTCTTCTTTGCGTTCTTGGCGCACCTGGCGGTTAATTTTACCGCAAAGAGAATTTCAAAGTCAAGGTTACACAAAGGCCGCAAAGGAAATCACTATATTCTTCAACCCTTAAATATTTAATGTTTAATGTTATTTATTTAAACTTATTATCGTAATATTGCAATATAAAAACCAATGTTATGGGAGCAAGTAAAAGCGAAAAATTTACCGAAAAACAAAACAAATTGGCCGACTATGCCAAAGCATTAAGTCACCCTGCAAGGGTTGCCATTATTGAACATTTACTGGAAACCGGCACATGCATTTGTGGCGATTTTGTAAAAGAATTACCCTTGGCACAGCCTACCATATCTCAGCATTTAAATGAGCTTAAAATAGCCGGGCTTTTAAAAGGAACCAACGAGGGCAACTCGGTTTGCTATTGCCTGGACCAGGAAGCCTTTGCCAAGTTCGAAAAAAAGATGAGCAACCTGTTTAAAAAGGTAAGGAAGTACGAAGAAACCTGCTGTTAATGAAAACCGTGCTCGTATTATGTGGCGGCAATAGCTGCCGCAGCCAAATGGCCGAAGGCTATCTTACACACTTTGCCGGCGTTAAAGCAAAAGTATACAGTGCAGGTGTAGAGGCGCATGGGGTTAATCCTAACTCTGTAAAAGTAATGGCGGAGGATAGTATAGACATATCTCGCCAAACATCCAACAAAATGGATGATTACAGGAATATAAACTTTGACATTGTACTAACCGTGTGCGATAACAGTGTGGAGGAATGCCCCTTCTTCCCTACCCGTGCCAAAAAGTTTCATCATAGCTTTCCCGATCCTGCTAAATGCAAAGGCAGCGAAGCCGAGGTACTAAACGAATTCAGGAAAGTACGCGATTTAGTTAAGGGCTATTGCCAACAATTTGCAAAAGACAACCTGTGAAAAAATACATTTCGGAATATTTAGGAACCTTTGGGCTTGTATTTTGTGGTACAGGCGCCATAGTTATAGATAATGTAACCCATGGCGGCGTATCGCATGCCGGTGTAGCCTTTACATTCGGTTTAATAGTAATGGCCATGATATATTCTTTCGGAGAAACATCGGGCGCCCACATGAACCCCGCCGTTACCATCGCCTTTGCCGTAGCCGGAAAATTTGAAGGAAAACTTGTACTGCCCTACATTATTAGCCAATTGGCAGGGGCATTTACAGCCTCTTTTGTTTTAAAAATTATGTTTCCTTCAGATCAATACCTGGGCGCTACCCTACCCGCGGGCAGCAATATGCAGTCGTTTATACTAGAAGTTATTCTCTCATGGCTATTAATGACGGTAATCCTTAACGTATCTCAGGGTTCTAAAGAAACAGGCATTATGGCGGGGCTGGCTATTGGTTCTACCGTTTTACTCGAGGCCATGTTTGCAGGCCCAATTTGTGGTGCATCTATGAACCCGGCACGTTCGCTGGCTCCCGCCGCGGTTTCTGGCAATATAACCCAGGTATGGATTTACCTTGTAGCCCCGACTGTAGGCACGGTACTAGCAAGCCTTGTTTGGATGCTGATGAATAATTTGGGAAAGAAAAAACTGGGATTTTAAGAAATCACCTTCTTTACGCCGTTCTCTTCCTTTTGGTTAAGCCTGGGCAAAGAACCATAGGTCTTCTTAAACTCGTGTAGCAGTTCATTTTTATCGTGGTGGGCCTTTTCTTTTGATGTGCTGGCTATATACCTAAAGCCATATTCGCCAACAGCAGAAGAACCAAAAACCGACACATGTTTTTTAACACCTCCGTCAGGATTATGGGCCAAAAGCACCGATTTTATCTTACCCTCGCCAATGTATAAAATAGCGCCGGTATCTATATCACCAATTTCTATTACTCCGTAAGTATCAGGGGCAGATGCAAGGTTCTTTTTCGTGTACTTAGACCACCTTTTATGAATGGACATATATCTTATTTTAAATCAAATATACGCTTTTTCGGCGCTTAGCCAAGCCACAAACGCTAAAATCCTTAAAACACCCTGTAATTAAGCTCCGTAGGTATCGGCGTTAAGGTAGATTTGCCTCTTTTCTTCGTCGCCTAAGTTGCCATTATCCGGGCCATAGGTCATATTCATAAAATCTTCGTATCCCTGGTGGCCGGGCCTGATTTCTACTGTGCATCGCATCAGCTTGCCTCTTTCACCACCTTCCTTATGCGGAACCATAGGCGGAATAACGTACGTATCGCCTGGTTTTAGTATGTGCATTTCGCCTCCCACGTTAAGATGAAGTGCGCCTTCCTTAACCGTAATAGTTTGGGTAATTATTTTGTGATAATGCATCGGTGGCCCCGTACCCGAATAAACTTCTCCCTCAAGTATCGAATACTCTCCGTTGGTCTCTTTTGCGCTTACTGTAAAATATACTTTATCAGTTTCTGACTTAGAAAACATAACTATAAATTTGTGGCAGCCAATTTATAAAGATTTGTAATACAAATGGTTTCGTATGTAATGAACAGCCAAAAACATGTAATGAACTGCCTTTTTTAGACGGTCACCTGCTTAAAACTTTTCTTTAGCCTTTACTTTTTTCAGCCGGTGGATTTGCTGCGGCGGTAGCTTTTAACGCTTCCACCAGCTTATCTAATTCGTAGGTAGATGTATACACACTTGGCGAGATACGCAAACCGTTCACGGCTTTAAAGTCAATAGGTGTGGTTACTATTTTAAAATCGTCGTATAGCTTGTTGTACATATCTCCGGCCTTCCAGCCATCAATGCCTATTGTAGCCATGGTGCACGAAAATTGCGGCATCATAGATGTATACATTTTCACTTTAGGCACATCTTTAACCTTGCTGTACCAGTAATCTTTAAGGTAACGCAGGCGAGCTTCCTTACGTGCCCCTCCTATCGCCATGTGGAAGTCAATAGCATTGCTTATAGCCATTTCACTTGCAAACGAGCGGGTTCCCAGGTATTCAAACTTGGTAATCTTGTCATCGCTATCAGGGTCGGTACTCAATAACGACCATATCCCCTTAATCTTATCCTTTTTTACATACATCATGCCGCTGCCAAAGGGTGCGCACAGCCATTTGTGTAACGATGTTGCATAATAATCGCAACCCATATCAGGTATTTTATGCTCAATGTGGGCAAACGATTGCGCACCATCTAAAATAACCTCGCAGCCTTTACTGTGGGCCATATCGGCTATTTTGCGCGCAGGTACTATTTGCCCTACCCAGTTAATAAGATGGGTGATGTGTACTATTTTGGTTTTGGGAGTGATCGCTTTCGCGTAAGCATCCACTATTTTTTGTTCATCTTCTACCGGAAAGTTAAAATCATCAATCCACACCAGCTTAATGCCATCACGGCGTTCACGTTGCTGCCATGCTGTTTTCATGTGCGGATAGTCGTAATTGCCCAACACCACTTCATCGCCTGCTTTAAGGTTTAATCCCAATATAATTGTGTTAAGCCCTTCGGTAGAATTACGGTTAATCGCTATTTCATCGGGGCTACAGCCCGCCATTTCGGCCAGCTTGGCCCTTAATGGTTCGCGCCCTTGATCCAGCAAATGCCACATATTAAATGCAGGCCCCAGGTTACAAAAGCGGTAGTTTTCTATGTGCGCATCCTGCACCACTTTAGGTTGTGGGCTTACACCTCCGTTATTTAAATTTATAAAGCTATCCGAAAGCGTAAACTCATTGCGCACCCACGACCAAAAATCTTCGTCGGCAGCAGCGGCTTCGGGGCTTAGTTGTTCAATACGTTTAAACTCCCTGCTGGCAAGTATTTTTTGCGATACGCCGGATAAAGCCAAAAAGCCTGCAGTTAATGCAGATTTGCCTAAAAATTCACGCCTTGATAACATAGTGTGGTGCTTTATAAATTATGATTGCTAAGGTAAATAAAATATTGGTCTATCATTTTCCGGGTTATCTTTTAATGGTATAGCTTTGGTTTTTATTTTGTTAAGGTATGGTTATATTGTTTGATGGGGTTTGCAACATGTGCAACGCCTTAGTTCAGTTTGTTATCAAGCGGGATAAGAAGAATCAATTTCAGTTTGCTTCGCTGCAATCGCGATATGGCAAAGAGTTGGCCAAAAGTTTTGCATTAGACACCCAAAAATTTGATACCGTTTTACTTTATGCTGATAAAAACATATTTACCCGTTCCGACGCTACCCTTATTATCCTTGGTTCTTTAGGGGGTGTATGGAAGCTGTTTAATGCATTCAAAATCATACCGGGTTTTATCCGTAATGGAGTGTATAATTTCCTGGCAAAAAGGCGCTATTCCTTATTTGGAAAAAGAGACACATGCATGGTTCCTGATAAAGACATAAGTGACAGGTTTTTAGACAATACACCATTTATGCTTAATGCTTAGCTTTATATTATTAAAAGCTAAAAAATATTAGATCCCTCACTTTGTTCGGAATAACAGTTTAATCGTTTCGTTTTTCGAAATTGGAGCGAGATCGACTCTGCTCCAATTCCATTATGTTTCTAACACATTTATTTGTCATTCCGTCCCGATAGCTATCGGGAGAACCGCAGAGAAATGAGGAATCAAAGAAAGCATATTCTTCTTTTTTTACCTTTGGCTAAGTTTTAACCCAAACCCCTAATGAAAAACCCTAAAGTCCTAACTGCCTTTACCATTGCCCTAATTTTTGTAAGCACCGATTATTGCTTTGCTCGTGCAGGTGGTGGTGGCAGCGGAGGAGGTAGCGGCGGGGGCGGCATAGTAGGATTAATACTGCTTCCGTTTGTTCTTATTTACTCAGCTATTGTTACCGCCAAGCTACGTAAGAAGATGGCGCATGTGCAGGAACTTACCACAAAGCTTGAAAAGACCGACCATATATGGAACTACAGAACCATGAAAGCAAGGGTTGAAGAAGTATTTTTTAAGGTGCAGCATGCCTGGATGGAGCGCGACCAGGACATAGCCAAAGATTGCATGAGCGACAGGATTTACATGAAACACAAAGAGCAAACCGATGAAATGATACGCAACGGCACCAAGAACATGCTGGCCAACATGAACATTGAAGACATTATGATTTATAGCATTTCGGATTATAAAGACGATAGCATGGACACCTTTTCGGCATATATAAAGGGCAGCATGATTGATTATACTATAAATACAAGAACGGGCTCTTTAGCATCAGGCAAGGAAGAGGACAGAACCACATCGAACGGCTTTAAGGAAATATGGGTATTTCTGCGCAAAGGCAACACTTGGGTATTAGATGAAATTGACGAAAGTGTTACTATTGGAGAAGTTAATGCGGGCGTGGCGTTTACTGAGAGTAATGTGTAAGCAAAAAAACAACTACTTTCTTTTCAGGACTAAAGCCCAAAACTCTACTTCAATTGCGTAGTCCGTCGGCTAAAGCAGACGGCAATTTAAACTTACTTTATTATGCTTCACTTTTTTAGGGTATAGAAGATTAAACTTCCTTTTTTTGAATTGCCGTCTGCTTTAGCTGACGGATGGAAATCCTAAACAAATTTGGCTTTAGCCAAAAATACAAGTGCTTTTTTTGCTCCGCTGGAACAATCCGTCGATAGTAATAAAGCACGGAATTCGCTACACCCAGCCCATTCGCCACTTTTCACTATTCACTTTTCGTTTTTCACTGTCCAAGCATCAACTGCCTTATCTCATTTACCGGAGCTGAGCCATACGAAAGGAACTGCTCATGAAACTTTTTAAGGTCAAAATCTTTACCTTGTTTCTTTTTCATATCATCGCGCAATTCGTAAATTTCGGTAACGCCATTAAAGTAGCAGGCAAGTTGTACCTGCGATAAAGTGGCACGCTTCCATTTGCCTTCGGCTTCTGCTTTTTCCTGGAATGCTTGTTTCATCAACAGGTCCATTACCTGTTCTTTGCTCCAGTTTTCGCATTGTATGTTATGGTCAATAATAAAATTGCAGGCTTCGCGCAGGTTCCATTTATCGTAAAACAGTTGCATTTCCGGCGATTTGCCATAGCCCTCTTCTACCATCATACGCTCTACATAACAGGCCCAGCCTTCTATCATAGAATTATTACCAAACACCGACTTAATAAGGCTTGGGGAACGGTTGGCATAAATAAGCTGGGTATAGTGGCCCGGCAAAGCCTCGTGTATACACAATATTTGCAATACATAGTCATTGTATTCGCGTAGGTAGCTTTCAGCTTCTTCGGGCGAGTAATTGGTAAGCGGTGTTACATTATAATATGTAGCTGCATTTTTATCATACGGGCCAGGCGAGTTGATACTTGCACCAGCCACGCCAGCCATATATTCAGGCGTTTTACGCACTTTTAATGGCTTGGTCGAATCCAAATCTAAAATATGATGTGTATTGATAAACGTTACAATTTGCGGTAATGTATTTTCTATGGTTTGCATAAACTCATCGCGCTTGCAATGATGTGTGGCAATGGTATCTATCAGCATTTTAATAGCTGCAAGGGTATCTTCGGGCTTTTTAACCGTAGGCAAATACTTGCTCCATAGCTGTTCGGTAAGTTGCAGCATTTCCTTATGCAGCTCGTTTTTCCTGTCCAATGCCTTTTTATACATCTCTTCTGCCGGGTAGCGTGAATCTATATCCAGCGCAAATTTCTCGGCATATAGCTCCTTCCCTATTCTAAAGCTGCGCGAGTTGGTCGAATCCATCTTTGCAAGCACGGTATCTTTAAGCCAGCTTATATAATTACTTATAGCATTGTGGGCAGCATCAGCATTGGCAGTAATGGTTTTCTTTTCATCATCGCTAAGCTTGGCTTTTTTAAGCGAATCGGCAATCATGGTAAAGAAAGACAGAGTGCCTTCGTTTTGGGCTATTGCTAACTCTGTATGCTCTTTGGTAGGCTTGTTGATATTGGCCCTTGCAGCCACATAATATGCCTGCACCTTAGCAAATTTTGCAGAAAGGTTTTTTAATTTCTCTTCTAAGGTAGATTGTTTGTAATCCAGTACTCCAAAAATATCATCACCCAGGTTGTACGATGCCGGGTTCCATTCATATTCTTTAAACTTATTTATGCTAAACCTTACGCCCTTGTTGAAGTTGGCAATAATCTTATAATCGGTTTTATTATTGGGGCTAAGCGAATCGAAATTAAACTTGTTAAGCGCTGAATCGGTTTTTGCCGAAAAATCAAGCTGCTTTTGTCTCGATGCATTATCAGGTATCACCAATTCGTTATCATACTTATGATACCCTACCCCTGTTGCCCAGCTTGGGTAATTCTTCCAAAGGTCTTCTATAAATGCATTTTTAAACGTATCGAACTTATCATTAAGCGCCGAAGTGCTATTCATATTTTGGTTTTTGCAGGCCGCAATCAATACTAACGATGCGGCAACAAGTATAATTCTCTTCATGTAAAAGTTGTTTTATATTACAAACATAACTTTTTTTGGGTTTTCTATCTCCCTTCCTAACGTATACCTCACCCTGCCCTCTTCTTGCACAAGGAGAGGGTGGCATGCAATGACGGGAGAGGTTATTATTCTTTGGGCGTTGCCTCTGCTTCGCAGGATGCCGCGCTTTACGCTTTTAGTCCTCGCCGTGCCCGACTAAAAGACAATGTCGGGCAGGCTGTGGGCTAACCGCTTCAATCGCTAACGCAAAAAGACAGTAAGCTTCCTTTTGCAGCCTTAACTATTTAACATTTCGTGTTAAGTGTTAATTCCTACACGCGTATACCAATAATCAGTATATCATCCACCTGCTCAAGATTTCCTTTCCATCCATCAAGTGTGGATTCTAATATTTGTTTTTGTTCAGCCATAGATTGATGGCTAATAGCCAAAAGCTTTTCCTGTAATTGCTTATACTTAAATTTTTTGCCTTTTGGGCCGCCAAACTGATCGGCATAGCCATCGGTAAGCAAATAAAGCATAGTTCCGGCCTCCCTACCCTCCAAAGGAGGGTTTAGTTTTATCGTGTGCGTAGTAAATAGTTTTGGATTATCTGTTTTGCCAATGGGTTGTTTATCGGCTGCCACCTCATGCATTTCGCCATCTTGTACATACCATAAACTATTGTATGCTCCGCTCCAGCTAATAGCTAATGGCTGATGGCTAATAGCTGCAAGAGAGATATCCATTCCATCCTGCACATTATCTACACTCTTTTCAAATGTTTCTAATACCAGTTCGCGCACTTTATCCAATATTTTTCCCGGCTCAGTTATTTTAAACTCTTTAACCGTTCGGTTTAATGCATTACTGCATACAACACTCACCAAAGCGCCCGGTACTCCGTGGCCTGTGCAATCGGCTGCGGCAATTAAAATTGCCTCCCTTTGTCCTTCCAAAGGAGGGATACTCAATGTATGTTCTTTGCCCCCTCCTTCGGAGGGCGCGGAGGCAATCCAATAAAAATCTCCGGCAACAATGTCTTTAGGTTTATACAGAACAAACGATTCCGGCAGATGCTTTTTGATAGTGTTTAATGGCGGCAGAATGGCATCCTGCAGGCGTTTAGCATAGGTTATAGAATCCAGAATATCTTTGTTCTTTTCATCTACCAGTGCTTTTTGTTCCTCAATTAATGTCTTTTGCTTCCTTGTAATACGTAACGAACGGAAAATAAACCCCGCAAAGACAAGTACCAACAACAAACCACCCAATATTGAAAAAGTAAGTATTCTTTGTTGCGCATCTTTTTTATCCTGTTCAGCTTTTGTAGCGGCTTCCTTTTTCTCGTATTGGTAGGTAAGTTCATTCTTTGTCAGGGCCCTGTTCTTCTCCTTATTGAACAGCGTATCTTTTAAAACCATTGCCTTTCTATACCACGTTAGCGCAAGTTTGTATCGCCCTGTTGTATCATATAACTGAGACATGGCTTGTTCAATCTGCATCAGGTAATCCATTTCTCCAATGCTGCTATCCATTACAATATCCTTTTTAAGATATTCCTCAGCATCTTTAAATTTGCCCATTTTAATATATACCGTACCAATATTTCCAACGTTGATAGACTCTCCGCGTTTGTCGCCCATTTCTATTTCCATATCCATCGACTTCCGGTAACAATCCAATGCTTTGTCATTATTTCCCTGGTAGGCATAAATATCGCCCATGCTGCACATAATGATAGCCTGTCCTTGTTTATTTCCTATTTTTCCTGCTATGTCCAATGCCTTTTGATAATATTCAAGAGCCTGGGTAAAAGTTTTTTGATTTTCGTAAACATTCCCGATATTAGAATATTCCATCGCTACATCTTCTTCCGATCCTGTTTCCTGAGCTAATTTTAGGCCCTTCTGAAAGTAATCAAGCGCTTTGGTAAGGTCGCCCTGGTTAAAATAAACCTGGCCTACACCACCAAGATCCGTAGTTTGCCCTTGTTTATCTCCAAGTTCCTCATCAATTTTTAATGCCTTTAGGTAATTATCAAGTGCTTTAGGATATGCCGCCTGTATGTTATATACAATGGCAAGGTTGCAATATGCAGTCGATTGCATTCGTTTATTCCCGGTCTCATTGGCTATTTCCAATGCCTTAGTATCAAAATCTATTGCGCGGTCAAAGTCGCCCTTAATCCAATACCCAAGGCCTTCATTTTTATAAGCATAGGCTATTCCAACCTTCCAGTTGTATTTTGTAGCAATTGCCAGTGCCTGTTGTGCAAGTAAAATAGTAGAATCGGGCACCGTATTTTGTAGCACCGAAGCAAGTTGGTTTAACGTAAGTGCTTTATTGGTATCATCTTTTTCTTTACGCAAAACCTTTAAAAGAGAATCAGCCTCTTGTTGCTGGGCATATCCTACTGAGGAGCTTAGTACACAAATAGACGCAATTAAACGACCTATCGATTGAAAATTAAAGCCTATTTTTTTCATGGAGTGAGCGAGGAGGGATTTCCTGCAATTTTAACTTTAATTCCTTAACCAAAGCAAATCACCCCTTTTTCCATAGCCTTTGTAGTGCTTCTCCTACTATCGCACGCTTTTCCCTTTCTCCTTTATTAGCTTTCTCCTCACTTCACTCAATACCTCCCGTAGTTGGCTCAATAGGTGCACCAAAGTGCCCTTTTTTGTATTCTATTTGTATCCGTAACAGGGGCTAAGTAATATCAACCTAAAAACTACCCTTTATGAATACCAAACTAACCATAAGTATATCTATTCTTACCCAATTGTTGTTTGCAGGGCTAAAAACAGCGGCCGTAAACCAACCCATTAAGTTTAATATATATAAAGTCGCACAAAAAATCGCGTTTAAAACCCCGCTTAGGGCTCAGCCACTAATAAATACCACATTTACGTCTGAAACTCTATTTTTGCACCGCGTAATCTTTAGTACTTTTAATCCCTGATGATAACCGCCCACAGCATATTTAATTCTGCAAAAAGGCTATTAACCGCCCTTTTGCTTTTCTATTTTTTGCCTTTAGTGGGTAAAGGGCAGGACAATATTACCCCACCGAACCGAACCGTTGATTCAGTACTTGCATTATTAAGAACCGATAAAGAAGACACATCCAAAGCAAGTCATCAAATTACTTTAAGCAAGGCCTACCAAACAATAGGCAACATTACCGATGCCACCGAAACCGCCAATAGCGCTATTAAAGCTGCAGAAAGATCGGGGCAAACCACATATATAGTTAAAGCATACGTAAACCTTGCATCGGTGTTTTACTACGAAGGCAACTACCCGGGTGCTTTAGATTATTATTTAAAAGGACTTACAATAAGCGAAGAAAAAAAATACGATTATGGCATAGCCCTTACCACATTGGGCATTGGCAATGTCTACAAAGAACAGGCCAGCTACACTAAGGCACTGGAATACTATCTTAAATCGTTGCAAATAAATACAACAAATAAAAACCTTAAGGGCATGTCTGCCTGCTATGGCGATATGGGTATTGTCTACTGGAACATGAACGATTATACTCAAGCCCTTAGCTTTTATCTTAAAGGGCTTCAAATTGATCAGCAGCTTAATGCCAAAATGTATGTTGCCGCCGACTTAAGTAATATTGGCAATATATACAGCCACAGTGGCGATACAGCTAAGGCAATGGCAAACTACAACCAATCGCTCGATTTATATGTTGCGTTGGGCAACAAGCCCTGCATTGCCATATTAACTGGCAATATTGGAGAGATATACCTGAGGCAAAAAAATATTCAAAAGGCGGAAAAATACATTCTCGCTTCGGCGAATATGGCGCAAAGCGTAAACGATTTATCAGAATTAAAACACGATTACCTTTTGCTAAGCAGCCTATATGCTTATAAAAAAGATTGGGAAAAAGCCTATGCCAACCACCTTAACTATGCTGCAGTACTCGATACACTGGCAAACCGAGACAATACCCGCAAAATAGTGGCGGAGGAAATGACATTTGAATTCCAAAAGAAAGAAGCCGCCGAGAAAGCTGACCAGGAAAAAAAGGAAATTATACGTGCCGACCAAAGAAAAAAACAGCAAATACTGGTTTTCCTTTTTGCAGCTATTGCACTGCTCATTGCCCTTATAGCCCTGTTTATCTTCCGCCTGTTAAAAGCAGCACAAAGAGAAAGGCTTATTGCCGACCAGCAAAAATCGTTGATGGAACTTAAGGCCCTGCGCGCCCAAATGAACCCGCACTTTTTATTTAATGCCATCAACTCGGTGCAGCATTTTATATTAAAAAATGAACCCGATGCGGCACAAAAACATTTAAATAAGTTTTCTAAGCTTATTCGCAAAGTGCTGGAAAACTCCAAGCAGGAGGCCATTCCGCTGAATGAAGAAATTGAAATGTTGCAACTCTATACCGAACTGGAAGCGGTAAGGTTTTCTTCTAAATTTGCGTATAAATTTGTGGTGAATCAACACCTTAGTCCCGAAAATTTAATGGTCCCACCGCTAATCATACAACCTTTTGTAGAAAACGCCATTTGGCACGGATTGATGCACCTGAAGGAAAGACAGGGCAGCTTAACAATTACCTTCGATAAAGAAAACGATATGCTTAAATGCACCGTGGAAGATAATGGCATTGGCAGAAAAAAATCTCAGGAACTGAGGGAAGAAGCCAGGCACGAACCTATGGGTTTATCTATAACACATGAACGGGTTTACCTGCTTAACGAAGTGTACCATATTGCAATCAGCGTTGCCGTTACCGATAAAACCGATGAACAGGGCAACCCTACCGGCACAGCAGTAACCATTAAAATGCCGCTTAACTTTAATAAAACGCAAAATGCTTAAAGCTATTATTGTAGACGATGAGGAGGCCGGTGTAGAATCGCTGCAACTATTGCTTAAAAAGTATTGCCCCGGTGTACAGGTAAGCGCTACGGCCAATTCGGTTAGCGAAGCAGAAGAAAAAATAAATGCCAACCCGCCCGACATTATTTTTTTGGATATAGCCATGCCCTTTGCCAACGGGTTCGAACTATTAAAACGCATAAAGAGCAAAAACTTTTCGGTGGTGTTTACTACCGCGTATAACGAATACGCCCTAAAAGCTATCAAACACAATGCACTCGACTACCTATTAAAACCTATAGACAGTGATGAACTTATTGCTGCCGTAAAAAAGTGTGAAGAGAAACAAGACAGCGGTTCGCCGGATATGAAAAAGATTGAAAGCCTGATGGCCACATTGGCACATAGCCAAAAGGCACAAAAGCTACCCATACCTACCCTCGAAGAAATTATGTATGTGGATGTCGACAACATCCTGCGTATGGAGGCCGATTCTAACTATACACACATTTACCTTTCGGATAAGCAAAAGCTCACCTCATCCAAAACATTAAAGGACTACGAGCAAATGCTTATCGGCCAAAAATTCTTCCGTGTACATAAAACCCACATTATTAATTTGGGCTATGTACGCAAATACATTAAAGGTGAAGGTGGCTATGTAGTAATGGCCGATGGAGCCTCGGTAGAGGTATCGCGGCAAAAGAAAGCAGAGTTGTTGACGTTGCTTACGCCGTAAAACCATACAATCCTAAGAGTTATGAATTGCCGTCTGCTTTAGCTGACGGATAAAAAAGCCACCACCAATCTGGCTTCAGCCTAAAACCTTATTTTTATTTAGGGCTAAAGCCCAAAACTACATGCTCTATTGCAACCGTCAGCTAAAGCAGACGGCAAGTAATTTAAAGCCAAGACATCCGAAGTAGGCGCCTGCTGAGGCAGAGCCTATTTTTATAACTTTGCTACATGACTTTTAAACCACCACGCCACTTTGTAATTTTTCTTGTTGTTTGGGTAGGAATATACTTTGGCCTAAAGCTATCAGAATGGCCCGGAGGCCTTTTTGCTTTATACTTTATTCCTATTATTTATGCTATTTATCATTTAATAAGATCCATAATAGCTCTTTTTGGTAAAAAACGAATAGACGCACTACTCTACTTTATTATCGCCATATTATTCGGATTCATTTTTAACAAACTTGTTTACGTATATTTTAATTTATTCCTTTCCATTTTAATCATACTTTTCTTTATTTGGATTATTGTCAGAAGATTAAAAAATAGTGAAACGGGAAACTCTAAAAAACTGAAATCCATTGCAATGTCCTTGATAATTCTAAATGCACTTTTAATATTCATCCCTTACGAATCAATAATATTACATATATCGCTTGTTAAAGAGCTTAAATGGCATCAACTAACATATTGGGATTTTGAAGCTACACCTCCGCAATCTGACATAGGACCTGATGCTGAAACCTCCTGTGGAATATTTTATAATGTAAATAGAGCTTTTAACTATCCAAATTTTATTGTTTTTTCCCAAATGGCCCCCGAACAATCATGGATAAAAAAATGGAAAACCAAAGATTCCACCAGCCTTAAAGCTTTGCTGGAGCATGAACAGGGCCATTTTGATATCGTAGAATTAGTAAAAAGAAAAATATGTGATAGTATATCAGATACATGGGGTAGACCAGAAAAGGATGTAGATACTGTTATTAAATTTTGGATGGCTGAACGAAATTACATTGATCGCATTTATGATGACTATACCTGTCATGGTGCAGACACAATAAGACAACATGAATGTACAAATTTGATTAAAAAAGAGCTTTCAAATGAAAATGCCCCAAACCTAAATAACCTTCTGAAACCTTTATTAAACATAAAAGAGAAAGAACTTAGTCTCAAATTGTCAGCTAAAAATGAGTACGTTAATGACCTAAAAGAAGGTCCGTGGCTTTTATATTCAGATGATAACGGGCATTTTACGACTGACACAAATGCTCCACACTATCTTTTAGTGACGTATGCGGAAGGAAAAATAAACGGTATATCTAAAGGATACTATCGAAGTGGAGCCCTATGGGCAGTTATTCAGTTTTCTGATGGCATGAAGGACGGAACTGCCATATGGTATTACGAAAACGGAAACATAAAGGAAGAGGAGCCCTATATTCACGGCAAAGAAAATGGAATTATTAAACGCTATTATGAGAATGGAAAAGTAGAAACTGAAATTCCAATGGTTGATGGCGATGTAGATGGAACTGTAAAAGCGTATCGTGAAAATGGGATACTAAAAAGGGAAATAGTTTATAGAAATGACGTTGAGGTATCATCTACACCCTACGACGAAAACGGGAATGAAATTAAAAAGTGAGTCTACACCAAATGTTTTTCATAATCGGCCACCTTCCAGGATAGTTCGGTTCTGCCTTTATCAATTTTAAAACCTTCCTTTTCAAGCAATGCGGCGTGGTGTTTAATACCTCCGGGATATTTTGCATTCAGTTTGCCACCTTCTTTTAAAACGCGCCAGTAGGGAGTAATATTTTTAACGCCTTCTACCCTATCCTCTTCGGCTGCTCCGGCGCTTATCCATACAAAAATGCCTGTAGTTATAGGGCAAGTGGTATCGGTATTATGTTCTTTGGCAAACTTATCGCGTATTTCATTAATAGTGGTAAGCTTTCCCTTATGTATGGTTTTAATATAATTATTAATAATGTTAGGCGTAAGTATTACCATCTTGCCATGGCCAATGGTGTTGGCCCAGTTGTCGGGTATATCTACAATTTTAATTTCTTTACCTGTTTCCAGTTTTTCGTGCCAGGTTTTTTTCTTTCTGGCTTTTGTGGCAGATGCTATCATATTTTATCTATTTATAAGATTTACTTTTTAGCGTAGGTTTCATCATACTTGGTAAACATGGCTACCCACATTATCCTCGACCACCTAAAAGTGATAGGAAAAACAGCCACCACACAGGTTATTATTACAGCTAAAAGAACCGAAGATGTCCAATGAAACACGAATGTATTTAAAGCAAACAACGAAGCAAATATAAATACCTGCAATCCGTAAGATACATACATGGCTCCATAAAAATATCCCGTTTCGCGCTCGTATTTAAGTCCGCACGATGGGCAGTGCTTATTCATGGTTAAGCCATTGGTAAAGCTATAGGCATTGTTATTTGCAAATACCTTACCACTATGGCAACGCGGGCATTTATTTGCCGCCACGGCATATAAAACATCATAAAAAGCCATAATCCCCTATAGCTGCTTTACGACTGTGGTATTGGCGGAGGCGCTGCTGCAAAAAGAGCGGCCAATTCGGGTATCTGCCCCATTTGTATCCAACCACCCATTCCCGGTTTCCAGGCAAGGGTTTCTTTGGTAACCGAACCTGCCTGCACAAGTTGGGTAAGCTGTTGTTCGTTTATCATACCGGAATCTTTACCTGCTACTACCACATGGAAGTTAAGGCCAGGCACCGGAGGAGGAGTTGAATTTTGCTGCTGTTGCTGCTGTTGTTGCATGCTGTTGTTAACGCCGCCCATTACATTGGCCATCATGTTGCCCATGCCTACACCCATGCCAAGGCCCATACCAGCACCCGATATTCCGTTGCCGGGGTTTTGTGCAAGGTCTTCAATAGCTTTGGCAGCTTTCATTTGGGCAAACTTGTTCATGTCTATCTTATTCAACCTGCTGTATTCGAAAATCTCTTTTTGCAGATCTTCGGGCAGCGATACGTTTTCTACCACAAACTGCATCAGGGTTAAACCGTAATCTTTTACAATATCATTCAGTGCTTGCAATCCAAATGCAGAAAGCTCATCCAGGTTAGCCGACATTTTATCGACCCCTAAATTGCTTTTAGCAAGTGCATTGGTAAACTTGGCAACAATGTTGCTGCGTATTTGTTCATTTATTTCTTCTGTAGTAAAGCGTCCGTCGGTACCGGCAATCTGTTCCAGGAATTTTTGTCCATCGGTTACCTTATATACATAGGTTCCAAATGCACGTATAGTAACCATACCAAAATTGGCATCGTTAAGCATAATAGGGTTTTTGGTTCCCCACTTTTGCGCTGTAAACTGGCGGGTGCTTACAAAATATACTTCTGCTTTAAAAGGGCTGTTAAAACCATATTTCCATCCACGCAGGGTAGATAATACGGGCAAGTTTTTAGTTTCTAAGGTATAGGTACCGGGTTGAAACACGTCGGCTACCTTGCCTTCGTTAACAAATACTGCTACCTGTGCCTGGCGCACAACCAGCTTGGCACCGTTTTTAATTTCGTTTTGCCAGCGCGGAAAACGCCATACTAATGTATCGTTCGAATCATCGAGCCATTCGATGATATCAATTAATTCGTGTGAAATTTTGTCGAAAAGTCCCATAGGTTATAGATTTATATAGCCAAATGTAAACAAATTTACGTAAGATGTTTACTCCCCTATAAAAAGCAGGCATACGTATATTTAGCGATGCACTATTTCCAAATAAAAACATTATTTTTACCCAATCGGGGAATCAAAATTCATTTTACGTTCATCTTAATACATTTACCTTTGTTCCCATAAGTAATTAAACAACAATGCAAACAACACACCTCAATATGAAAACTACTCTTAAACTTTTAACGTTAGCCTTAGCATTTGGGCTTTCTTCATGCGTGGTACACCGTACCGTAGTGGTAGAACAAGGGCCACCTCCGCAACAATATACTGCTGCGCCAGCACCTGCACCTGTAGAACAAGCTCCTATGCAGCAACCGGTTGCCGCACCTGCACCACAACCTGCTCAACCTGTAGGATACGATGCTTTTTATAACCAACTAAGCCCTTATGGCACCTGGACAGAATACCAAAACTATGGTTATGTATGGGTACCTAATGCAGGCGCCAACTTTATGCCTTATTCTACCGGCGGACATTGGGAATACACTACGTATGGCTGGACATGGGCTTCGGATTATTCATGGGGATGGGCTCCATTCCACTATGGCCGTTGGGCGTATGATGCGTATTATGGCTGGTTATGGATACCCGGCAACCAATGGGGACCTGCATGGGTTAGCTGGAGAAACTGTGATGGCTACTATGGATGGGCCCCTATGTGCCCCGGCAATGTAGATTTCTACAATGCTTACTACACCTCGCCTAACAGTTGGGTATTCTGCGACCGTGCACATATACACGATCGTTACCTCGACAGGTATTATGCACCACGAGCCAATTATGCAAACTATATACATAACTCTACCGTAATAGAAGGCACCCGCTATGGTGACGATAAACGTTACAGCTATTACAGCGGGCCAGACAGGGCTGAAGCAGAAAGATATTCTGGTTCGCCTATAGCTACGACAAGTGTTGTGGCAGCTAATCGTCCCGGACAATCTTACTCGGGCAGCAACGGATATAATATGTACCGCCCTGAGGTTAACACCCCTGTTGCCGCTACAAGGCCAAGTTCTTATTCAAGCCTTAATACTATACCTACCGCTGCACAAAGGCCGGTAGCTACCCAGCCTAATGCCAATTACAAGCCGAATAACGAAGAGGAACACCGTTATAACGGAGGCAACAATGGTGGAAATAACAACCAACAGGAAGAACACCATAATAGCTTTGGTGGAAACAATGGTGGAAATAACAACAACCAGCAACAGGAAGAACACCATAATAGCTTTGGTGGAAACAATAACAACCAACAGCAGGAAGAACACCATAATAGCTTTGGTGGAAACAATAACAACCAGCAGCAACAACAGCAACACCAGGAACCTGTTAACAACCCACAACCACAGCGCCCTGTGCAAAATAATGTGCAAGCCCCGCCTGCTAATAACCCGCAACCACAACGCCAGCAGGCACCGGCTGAAAACAGTTTCCAACAGCACCAGAACAACAACAATCAGGTGCAACACCAGGCGCAGCCCGTGCAACCTTCTAACAACAGCATGCACGCAAGCAACGCTAATGTAGGACAACAACAGCACAACAATAGCAAGCCGCAACAGCAAAAACCTGCTAACAACAATAGCAACAAAAAGCAATCGAGCTACAGCGAATCGCAAAAAAAGTAAGTAAGCTTCAACACATGCCATAAAAAAACCCTGACCTTGCAGTCAGGGTTTTTTATTTGTACTCTTACTAATCAGCTATTCCGTTTTGTAAAACCTAAAAGCCAGTTTAAAGCCAGCAGTTCGTCGATGGTAAGGGCCTTGTATTTTTGTTGGGCAACCTTTTTCTCCAATTCGTGCATCCCTTGTTTATTATCATCTCTTAAACATGTAAGCAGTTCGGCAAAAAAACTTTGCGCCTTAACAGAATTGAGGTATTCCACTACTCTTGCATCATCCAACAATTTAGCCGCATTTTTATAATCAGCACGTAGTATAAACAGTTCTGCTTTAACAAACATAGCCTGCGCCAGCGGAAAATGCACATTATCGCCTTTCTTTTTAAGCGTGCGTATGTATTCTTCAACCTGCTCTAACAGGTAGGTGGCATCCAACTTAAAGGTTTGAGGATAAGCCATAGCGTACAACATCCCTTTTAGGCTATTAACCATGGGCATAATATCCTGGCGGCCCGTATCTTTTACATATACGGCCAAGGCATTACATGTTTCATACGCATCGCGATAGCGGCCGGTAACGCACTGCATGGCAAACATGTTAAAATAAAGCGAATCGGTTTTATACATTAAAAACATCGCATCGCCACTGTGTACCATGTTCCACATTTCGCGCATAGCCATATACGCCTCTTCAAACTCGGCCTTATTGGTGTAATACAAAGCCGTTATTTGGTTATAATGAAAATGGAATAATTTGTCATATCCCGTTTTATAAATAACTATAGGTATTCCCGGGTTTTGCTCGTACAGCTTTTTAAATTCGGTAAGGTGGCGGCTTATTACCTGCATATTATCGGCATAATCCATAGATGTTAGCTTATATGAAACCGATACATAATGATACAGCATGATAAACCGTGGATAGGCCTTGTGTTTATCGCCCAACACTTTTAACGACTCCGACAGTTCTTTATCCCACGTAGTGCCCTTGGCAAAAAACACTTCGTACATCTGCCGGGTGTACATTATCGCCATATTTAAATCGTACTGCAAGGCAATAGCTTCTTCCAGTTTTTTGTATAGTGCAGTGTTTTTATCTACCTGGTTAAATCCCTGGTTGCAAAAAATCATGTTATCAAGCACGGAGGGTAACAACTCAAACAAATTCTTCTCCCAGCAGGTTTTCTCAAGAGCGGTTAATAATTTGTACGCCTCCTTTTTCTTACCACTTGCAATCATTTGCTTGCAGTGATTAAGTTCGGCTTCCTCTATTGGCAAATCACTTAACGAACTACTTTGCTTATTGCCCAATTCATCCACTATCTTTTTACGGAGTTTGAAATAGCGGTTTTCTAACACACTGTATTTTTCATCCTTACTCTCTTTATAGATATAGGCAACTGCTTCGGTTGTTTTAAAATCGGGCTTTTCAAGCTTTTCTAAAAAATCTATCAAGCGCAAACCTATAGGCGAATCTTTGTACTTATTGCGTAAATCGGCCTTCGCAATTTCTGTTAAAGATGCATAAGATTGGCATAGTTCTTTATTCATAATGCTAAAATACGGTTTCTTATGAACTCATAAAACTTCATACTAAAAACGCCATTAACAAAGGCTTTTAGGGGAACATGAAGCTATTGCCACCCGTACCTTACTCCATTCGCACCAATAGCGTTTTATAAACCCTGCATGCGGATATAGTTTTGAATCATAAACAAAACACGTCTTAATTAAAACACAAAACTATGAACAACACAAAAAACAAAAGCTCATTAACAAAAGCAGAACGCTTTGTGGGCAAAACAAAAATCATGCTTTTAAGCATGGTCGCAGTAGTATGCAGTACAGCCTCTTTAAAAGCCCAAGTTGACCTGGTACCTGGCATTAACTACAGTTACAATCCTCCGGGAAGCAATGGCGTAGTGCAAATTGTAAACGAAGATGTTTGCAACAACGGCGCAGGAGCGGCAGGCCAGTTTGATGTAGTTAGCTACATCTATAACACAGGCACATCTCATGCTTATGTTATTGGCGACACTACTTTTTCCGGTATAAGTGGCAATGCCTGTGGCACCATCAATAACTGGAACATAAATATCAATAACACTCCCGGAATACCGGCCGGCACCTATAAATTGGGCGAATGGGTTAACTACCAACACATGGTAACAGAGGTAGACACCACCAACAATGCCGGCCTGTTTTCGGGTAGCTGGACGTATACACCAACCGCTACAGGTGTAACTGAGGCAAGCACTTTTACCGGACAGATAAGCGTATATCCTAATCCTGGCAACGGAATATTTAATTTTCGAGCCACCGGCCAACAGCTAAAAGCCAATAGCCGGGTGGAAATATATAATTTGCTTGGAGAGAAAGTAGCCAATAACCAATGGCTATCAACTAATAGCCAAATTCAACTTGATATAAGCGATTTAGCGAAAGGCATGTACCTGTACAAAGTAATATCTGAACAAGGGGCGCTTATTACAATGGGCAAACTGGTGAACCAATAACACAACCTCACCCATTTGGAGTCCCCGGCTACAAACGCCGGGGATTTTTTTGTTTATACCCCTATTCTATAGAATGACGAATTAAGTTCAAGATTCCTCATTTCTCTGCGGTTCTCCCGATAGCTATCGGGACGGAATGACAAATAAATGGTTTTTCACCCAATGGAATTGGAGCGAGGTCGACCCTGCTCCAATTACAAACAATAAAAGGATTAAGCCTGTCATTCCGAACGAAGTGAGGAATCTTTGTAGTTATACCTACCCTTTTACAGCTATTATTCACTTCTTATGAACTCATAACACTTCACATTAAAAAGCCTATTAACAGGGGCTTTCGGGTGAAGATGAAGCTACCAATACAGGTATTACCCCTTATATAGGCCAATAGCGTTTTATAAACCCTGCATGTGCATATAGTTTTGCTTCATAATCAAAAATTTCATAGCCATGAAAAAACTAATGTCAACAGTAGCGGTTCTATTATCGCTCACAGCAATGCAGGTAACTGCACAAACATCTAACCTGGTTATATTCGACCAGCAAGGAGAACAATTTTACGCCATTTTAAACGGGGTACGTCAAAACAACACTCCCCAAACCAATGTGCGTATAACAGGGCTTATGGCCCCCGCCGGGTACAAGGTTACTATCTTGTTTAAGGATACAGCCATACACCCGGTAAACAAAAGCTTCTACCTGCAAAACCCATCCAGTGAAATAACTACCAACGTAGTTACCAAGAACAATGGTGAGCATGTGTTACGTTGGGTATCGGAAACCCCCATTGCACAAGTAGTAGCAGCACCCGACCAAAGCACCACAGCCTACACCACCACCGAACAACCTATGGGCACTACCACTACGGTTACACAGCAAACTACAACTGCAGCCCCTTTAGGCGGAACGGTGAGCATTAATGTAAACGGTATGGGCAGCGGTATGAACATGAACGTAGCCGGTGCAACCACACAAACAACGGTAACCACTACTACTACCAGTAGTAGCAGCGGTCCCGATAGCTATCGGGGGGATATGGGGCAAGCGCCTCCTCCACCCATGAACAATGGCGGATATGTAGATGGATACAGCGGCCCCGTAGGTTGCCCAATGCCAATGAGCCATGAGGATTACGAAGGAGCAAAAAGGACGATAAGTGGTAAAGATTTCGAAAATGATAAGCTGACTATTGCCAAGCAAATAGCTTCATCTAACTGCCTAACAGCAGGAGAGGTTAAGGGTATAATGGCCTTGTTTACGTTCGAAGACAGTAAACTCGATTTTGCCAAGTTCGCCTACATACACACGTATGATAAAGGCAACTATTATAAAGTAAACGATTCATTCCAGTTCTCATCGTCTACTGATGCTCTTAACCAATATATAAACTCTCAACATTAGAGTTTTCATGGCACGGTTATTAGCAAAGGTCCCCCTGGCTGCAAGGTTAGGGGGATTTTTATTTACGAAACAAACTTCTTCTTCAGGCTTAAAAAGCGCTTTTCAAATAGTTCGTACGATAGTATAGATACTATAATTGTTGTGCCTATTGTAGAAATATAAAACAAAACATTCATTCCTATTCCCGAAATCTCACGGCCAAATATGCGTTCAACACCTCCTAAGCAAAGTATGCGCATTATAGGATTATAAATGTAAAGTCCGTACGATATTTTACCCAGGTATATCATCCATTTATATTCTAACTTTACTATGGATTGCGGATTAGTAGCCAGGTTAAGTACAATAACAGAAAATAAAACAGCATACACTTCAAAGGTTAAAAAGGGAACATTTACAGTGAATGTCAGCATTAAAAAAACCAATATATAAACAGCCCATTGTACGCTTTTGGTATAAAGAACCGATAATATTTCCTGCTTGCCCGATATGTACAGGTAAGCCCCCATTCCACCAATAGCCATGCAGCTAACGCGGTAATCACGCATTTGCATTAATAAAAAGTGACTCCAATGGCCGGGTACATGTTCGCTTAAAACATAGCTACTGTTGCGAGCAACTACAACTATTGCAACAATTGCTATACATAGCTTTACAAAGTTTTGCGAACGTCTTAAAAACAGGGGCCACAGCAAGTAAAAAAACTCCTCAACCCTAACCGACCACGCTGCACCAATACCCTCGGAGGTAGCGAATGGTGGCAAAAAAAGAAAGTAGAGAATACAGCTTAACCATACATAGTTTCCATAGCGCCCGTGCAAAATGCCAAATCCCTGGCTTAAGTGAGGCAATACAAAAAAACCAAGCAAGCCTATTAAAATATATAAGGGCCATATTTTAAGAATGCGCCGTACATAAAACTTTTTAAGATTGATATTTCCTGTTTCCTGCTTTTCCTTTAATAGCAGGTAAGTGATTAGGAAACCGCTCAGAACAAAAAACAGAGATACTATATGATTGCCGTTGGTAAATAAATCGTCTATACCAGGTAGCAGGTCGCGCCCATGCCTTTTTTTAATGCCTTCTATATGTAGCAAAATAATGGCTAAAGCGCCTAAAAACCTTAGTCCGTCGAGGTTGCGGAAATATTCGTGCTGCCGTGTAGAAGATTGCATAAGATTCATAAATATACCAATTCTTTCTTTATATATTTACCACATAAATATTAGCACATGAGCAGCCGCAGAGAGTTTATAAAAAAGTCAGCCCTTGCATCCGCTTTTGTTTTGGGTGGAATGCCGAAAATAAAAGCATCAGAAAATAGATTTGTTGCCGGCGGTAAAAAGCCCATTGTAATTTCTACATGGCCCTTTGGTGTAGCTGCCAACGATGCAGCCTGGAAAGTATTATCAGGCGGTGGAAGAGCACTGGATGCCGTTGAAGCCGGTGTGCAGGTACCTGAGGCCGACCCTAAAGTAAACAGCGTAGGCTATGGTGGCCTGCCCGACAGGGATGGACATGTAACCCTTGATGCCAGTATTATGGATGAATTAGGCAATTGTGGCGCGGTAGGTTGTTTAGAACATATTATGCATCCCATTTCGGTAGCACGTAAGGTGATGGAGAAAACTCCGCACGTTATGCTGGTAGGCGATGGTGCTTTGCAATTCGCGCTCGACAATGGATTTACCAAAATGGATTTGCTTACCCCCGAAGCTAAAACAGCATGGGAAAAGTGGAAAAAAGAAAATAACTACACGCCTAAAAAAATAGACATGGGCAACCATGATACCATTGGCATGGTAGCTATTGATAACAGCAATAACATATCCGGAGCTTGCACTACCAGTGGCCTTGCCTGGAAACTGCATGGCCGTGTGGGAGATTCGCCCATTATTGGTGCCGGCATGTATGTAGATAATGAAGTGGGCGGTGCCTGCTCAACCGGCAAAGGAGAAGCCAATATGAAAATATGCGGTTCTATGGCTATTGTAGAAATGATGCGCAATGGCAAAACACCACAGGAAGCCTGCGAAGAAGCTATAAAGCGCGTTGCTAAAAAACAAAGCGACTACAAAGAATTCCAGCTTGCCTTTTTAGCCATGAATAAAAATGGAGATGTTGGAGCCTACTCCCTGCAAAAGGGATTTCAGTATGCAGTAGCCACTGCCGATGGTAACACCCTGCACGATTCAGATTACTTGTGTAAGTAATGATTTTTTAAAACTTGCCCTTAGCCTGCTTTACAAAGGATATAAAGTTTATTAAGTCATCCTTCTCCAGTTCTACGTTGGTTTTGTTGTCGTCCTTGTCTATTCTTATGTAGGTTTTCCAGGCCTTTTCGCCCCAATAGCATCCTGCTTCCATGCCCGATTTACTAAGATAGGTATACTCCATTGGGTTTTTAGGCGCTGCTGCTTTAGCTATATTATCCTGTACATTTTGTAAAAAGGCAAGTAGTCCGTCTACTTCATCAGGATCTAACATGGTAGATACGGTTTCCGCATTATCTCCCTTGGTAGACATCTCGAGGTCAAGCGCGCTCAATTTTTGATTACTGGTAAGATCGGTAACATACTCAACTGATATGGCCACCTCTTTAAAGACTGTGATTTTATTGAATTCCTTCTGTATTACAGTATTAGGCTTATTTTCCAAAGCATCTACTTTACTGGCAGTTTTCTCCTGAGCCAAAGCACTTATTGAAATTACCGCAAAAGATGCAACAGCTATTAGTTTATTCATAGGTTTTATTTTATATACAAGTATAGCAATTATTCTGCAGAGTGAATAATGAAAAATGAATAGTGAAAAATTGTAAAACTAATAGTAAGAAGCATACTTTCCAATCTACAGTCACCCTGAACTTGTTTCAGTATCACATCTCAACTCTTCACTACAGTGCGATGCTGAATTATAATCACGAACTCAATAATAAATGGACGTTGTGAGTAAACAAGTTCAGCATGACGATTGATAGTTTGCGCCAGGGATCGAAAGCACCATAATAATAATTATAAAAAAGTAAGTATGATATGAAGTAAAACTACAATCCCTTATCAGGCTTGTTGGCAGGTTTTTGCTTTTTGAGCTTTTTATATTTCGGCTTGTGGTATTCGCTTATTTGCTTATCCATATCGTTTTTCGATTGCTCATGTATCTTCTCTTCGGCTTTAGCCGATTTCTTTTTATCCTTCTTATCCGTTTTAGCATTTACCGTAGCATCTGGTTTAAGGGTAGCCTTTTCACTATTTTGTGCATATAATGTACAGCCCATACATATAAGCAAGCAGGTAACACTATATTTTATAACCTTAAACATATTAATCGAAACGTTGCGCAGTTTTACGTTGTTTTTGTGCGGCCGTGGCTTTAGTGTTTTTTACGGTCGACTGGTACTTCTTCTTATCAAATTCAGCCATCTGTTCATCCATATCCTTTTTAGATTTATCTATATCCGCCTTCGATGACTTTGAGTACTGGTCGTGCCTTACCTTTGTATTTGGTGTAGTAAACGCACACTTCCCTTGCGCGAAAAGATGTGTACCACCAAACGAAACTGCTACTATTAAAATTATCTTTTTCATAAATGCTGATACGCAAATTTAAGAATAAGGTTTTAATATGTCTTAAATATTCCTTGGATACCGTACTCAATGATTTAAAACCAATCAATAAAATCTACAGATCCCTCACTACGTTTCGGGATGACAAATTTAGGTCATTTTTTATTTGGAATTGGAGCGAGGTCGATCCTGCTCCAATTCCCCAACAACAACCTGTCAAGCAATTGTCATTCCAAATTCGCATGAACGAATGAGGAATCTAACTCCATCGCATTTAATCCTCAGCATAATTGACGTGCAGACCTATAAAGCACATTTGCTATTTCTTAATTTCTATTTCATGTTTTCAATACTTCCTTTTCTAAATAAATATTTTACCTTTGCCGCAGAACCAAAACACACTTGCCTAAATGGATAGTGGGCCTGAGAGAAAAATAACATTTTTTTATCTCCATCTGATACACGGGTAGCTCTTTTAAGCAACCCCGCATAATCAAAGGGGATAATAAAAAAAGCTTAAAAGATGCATTTAAAACATCTTATACTAAGTATTAACTTCTATCGCCAATACATATTGGCAGATAGCTTATAGCCTTGTATATGGAAACAACCGAAAAAGAAAAAAAACTAAAGATTCCTTTCACCAGTCGTAGCAATGGGCAAAGCGCTTTCGATCCTGCTGTAGCATCCAAGCTGCGCAATGCATCTAAGGTTACCAAAGATGCTTTGTTTACAAACCTGGAAACCTGCGAGGGCGGGCTTACCGAAGAACAGGTAACCGAAAAGCAGGAAAAATTCGGGCAAAACGAAGTGGCTACCGAACAGGCACCTGCATGGTACATACAGTTTTTGCAGGCATTTATCACCCCGTTTAATGGTATATTATTTGTAATAGCATGCATATCTTTTGTTACAGATGTGGTAATGGCAAGTACTCCGGCCGACCGCGATTATTCTACCACATCGCTGGTAATTGCAATGGTGTTTTTAAGCACTCTTATTCGTTTTTGGCAGGAATTTCGCAGTAACAAAGCAGCCGAGCAGTTAAAGAGCATGGTTAAAACTACAGCTACTGTGCTGCGCCAGCAAAAGGGTAAAAAAGAAATTGATATAAAAGAATTAGTTCCCGGTGATGTAGTATTCCTCTCTGCCGGAGATATGATACCCGGCGATTGCCGTATTATTTACGCCAAAGATTTGTTCGTAAGCCAGGCTATACTTACGGGCGAAGCATTACCTGTAGAAAAGAAGGAGTATGCCATAGAAGATGCAGATTCAAAATCGCCTTTAGAATTGGATAACGTGTGCTTTATGGGCACCAACATAGTTAGCGGAACAGCAGCAGCAGTAATTGCCACAACAGGCAAAGACACCTACTTTGGTTCTATTAGTAAAACACTTACCGGCAAACGCCCCGAAACCAGCTTTGATAAAGGGGTAAACAGCGTAGCATGGCTGTTGGTAAAGTTTATGCTTGTAATGGTGCCACTGGTATTTATCATCAACGGACTTACGAAACATAACTGGACGGATGCATTGCTATTTGCTATTGCGGTAGCTGTGGGCCTTACCCCTGAAATGTTGCCTATGGTGGTAACCGCCAACCTGGCCAAAGGCGCTATAAACATGAGTAAACGCAAGGTAATTGTAAAACGCCTTAATGCCATTCAAAACATTGGCGCTATGGATGTGCTTTGTACCGATAAAACGGGCACCCTTACCTTAGATAAAATAGTATTGGAGCGCCACCTTAATGTAGAAGGTGTAGAAGATGATGAAGTACTAAAGTGGGCTTATTTAAACAGCCAGTACCAAACAGGCTTACGAAGCCTTTTAGATTTAGCAGTGTTGGAACATGCCGAGGTAAAAAACCTGTTAGACAAACAAGGTAATTTTAAAAAGATAGACGAAATTCCATTCGATTCGCAACGCCGCCGCTTATCGGTAATCCTTGAACAGGCCGATGGCAAACACCTGCTGGTATGCAAGGGCGCTGTGGAAGAAATGATAGATATATGCACCCATGCCTTCGACCCGGGTGATAACATGCAACTGCATGCCGAACGGGATAAGGTTATTCCGATGGATGCCACTCTTAAAGAAAACGTGCTTAAAATGTCGCGCAAACTGAATGAAGAAGGGTTGCGTGTACTTATTGTTGCCATCAGAGAATGCGAGGCCAACAGGCCCCTTACCTACTCTGTTGCCGATGAAAGCAATATGATACTTACCGGCTTTATTGGCTTCCTCGATCCTGCTAAACCTTCTGCAAAACCTTCTATACAGGCCCTACAACGTTTAGGTATAGAACTAAAAGTGCTTACCGGCGACAACGAAATTGTAACTAAAAAGATTTGTAAAGATGTAGGTATCCCTGTTACCAATGTATTGCTGGGTAGCGAAATGGAAAACCTGAATGATACAGAATTACTCGACAAGCTGGAACATACCAGCATTTATGCCAAACTTAGTCCACTGCAAAAAAGCAGGGTAATAAAAGTATTGCAATCTAAAGGGCATACTGTTGGCTTTATGGGCGATGGCATAAATGATGCCGGAGCTTTGCGTGATGCCGATGTGGGTATATCGGTAGATACAGCAGTTGATATAGCCAAAGAAAGCGCGGATATCATTCTGTTGGAAAAAGATTTAATGGTATTGCGCAAAGGTGTTATTTACGGCAGGCGCACATTTGGTAACATCATAAAGTACCTTAAAATGGCTGCCAGCAGCAACTTTGGCAACATGTTCAGTATGCTTGGGGCAAGTGCATTGTTTCCATTCTTACCTATGTTGCCTGTACAAGTGCTTACACAAAATTTGCTTTACGATATATCACAAGTATCTATTCCATGGGATAGAATGGACCCCGAATACATTGTAAAACCACGCAGGTGGGAATCGGGCGGTATAGCCAAATTTATGTTCTGGATAGGCCCTATCAGTTCTATATTCGATTATGCAACATTTGCAGTACTCTACTTTTATTACAAAGCCAACAATCCTGCCATGCAAAGCCTGTTTCAGTCGGGCTGGTTTGTAGAAGGCCTTTTATCACAAACCCTTATTGTGCACATGATACGTACACGCCGTATACCTTTTATACAAAGTACCGCATCCTGGCCGGTAGTATTAATGACTGTAGTAATTATGCTCGCGGGTATGTATATTCCGTTTTCGCCGCTGGCAGCTACCTTTAAAATGGCTCCTTTGCCGCTTTCGTTCTTCCCAATATTGTTAAGTATACTGCTTGGCTATTGCCTCTTAACACAGGTTGTAAAGGTGTGGTTTATCAAAAAGTTCGATCAGTGGCTGTAGCTTAATTATGAATGATGAGTTATGAATTATGAATTTAAAAAGCACCTTCCATGGTAGTGCAGTTCATTTATAACTCATAATTCATCATTATTTGATGCTATCTACAACAATATTCTTGGTGAATTTTTCTGAAACGGTAGCCTTATTTTTGCCCACCGCAATAACGACAGAACTGTCGTAGTCAATTTTATCGAGCACCTTAATATGGGCGCCAATGCCGATGTTCAACTTTTCAAGATATTGTAAAAAAGATGCCGATGTATCTTTTACAGCCACTACCCTGCAAAACTTGCCTTCCCCTACGCCATCTAATAAAGTAGTGGGCAGTTCAGGCATTTGCCCGTTCGATTTTGGGATAGGATCTCCATGCGGGTCGTATTGCGGAAAACTGAGAAACTTATCGAGCCTGTTAGCCAAATCAGGGTGGTGTACATGTTCTAATTGTTCAGCAATAGAATGAACCTCATCCCAGGTATATCCTAATTTTTCAAGCAAAAAAACCTCCCACAGTCTATGGTTACGCACTATTGATACAGCTGTTTTTTTACCTCTGTCCGTAAGTTTTACACCTTTACTTTTCTCATATTGTATAAGCTTTTTATCGCTTAGTTTTTTTAGCATATCTATTACCGATGCAGGGTTATTGTTCAACGCTTCGGCAATGGCAGTAGGGCTTATCTTCTTTGTATCATTATGCCCCAGGTAATAAATCGCCTTCAAATAATTTTCTTCCGAAAGGGTATGCATGCTGAATAGCTTTGTGCAAATATATAAAATTTAATTAATCTATATAATAAAATTAGGCATACCTAATAATTTGTATTTGGGTATTAAAATAATTAGTAATTTTGTATTAATTAAAGGTTATGTCAACTTCTACCAAACAAGAAAAGCCCGTAAAGTCGTGGCGCATGCACAACAAGGAGCACTCCCTGGCAGAAGTGTTTTCTTCTGTGAAGGTGCCTACAAGCGGTGGGTTTTGGCGCAGGCTTCTGGCCTTTTCGGGCCCGGGGCTTATGGTGGCTGTTGGCTATATGGACCCCGGTAACTGGGCAACAGATATAGCGGGCGGAGCAAAATTCGGGTATACTTTATTATCTGTAATATTTGTATCCAACCTTTTTGCTATTCTTTTACAATACCTCGCCTTAAAGCTGGGTGTGGCCACCGAGCGCGATTTAGCACAGGCCTGTCGCGACCACTTTAGCCCGCCCGTAAGTTTTGCACTTTGGGTAATTTGCGAAATAGCAATTGCAGCCTGCGACCTTGCCGAAGTAATTGGATCGGCACTTGCTTTAAACTTATTATTCGGCCTGCCCCTTGCATGGGGCGTAGCTGTAACAGCCTTAGATGTATTGATAATATTGTTTTTCCAGTATAAAGGGTTCCGCCTTATAGAGAGTGTTGTCGCATCCCTCATTTTTGTAATCGTGGTTTCTTTTCTTTTCGAAATGATTAAATCGCGCCCCGAAATATTTCCGTTGCTTTCGGGTTTCCTGCCCAAAGCAGAAGTGGTTACCAATCCTTCTATGCTGTACATCGCTATAGGTATACTGGGCGCAACCGTAATGCCGCACAACCTTTACCTGCATTCGAGCATTGTACAAACAAGAGATTACCCTCGTACCACCGCCGGAAAGAAAATGGCAATAAAATTTGCCCGTATTGATAGTACCGTAGCCCTTATGGCGGCTTTTTTCATCAATGCTGCTATACTTATAGTCGCTGCATCCAGCTTTCATAGCAGCGGGCATCAGGATGTAGCCGATATTATGGATGCGCACAAATTATTGGCTCCATTGCTGGGTACTACACTTGCCAGTACCTTATTTGCAGTGGCGCTACTGGCATCGGGGCAAAACTCAACATTAACAGGCACACTGGCAGGACAAATTGTAATGGAAGGCTTTTTACACATACGCCTTAAACCCTGGCTGCGCAGGCTTATAACAAGGGCCATAGCCATTGTACCCGCACTTATTGTTACCATTGTTTATGGTGAAAAGGGTATCGCAAATCTTTTAGTGCTTAGCCAGGTAATACTCTCTATGCAACTTAGTTTTGCGGTTATTCCCCTTGTAATTTTCACCAACGATAAAAACAAAATGGGGCCTTTTACCAACCGCAGGCTTTTAAAAATATTGGCATGGGTTATTGCTGTCATTATATTGGGCCTTAACATTTACTTAATCTACGATACCTTATTTTAGCCCTGTGAAACTACTTTACAGAAACATTTCTCTTACTTGTCTTATTCTTGCAGCACAACTTGCCATGGGCTCTCCATTTGATTCGGCGAGCCGCTTTAACTTGCATTTTCAGCTTACTACAATAGACCAATGGCATGGCAGTTTCACATCTCCTTATCAAGGGTTGCACAGCCTCTCCCCTAATTCTGAAAACGACATGTCGCTTACCACTACCCTATTCTTTGGCATGCGCTTATGGAAATATGGTGAGCTTTATTTTAACCCCGAAGCCGGCGGAGGACAAGGTTTTAGCGGTGCATCGGGCATTGCAGGCTTTACTAATGGAGAAATATACCGCGTAGGCAATCCTACACCAACCGCTTACGTTGGCAGGATATACTGGACACAATACATTCCTCTTAAAGGCAGCAAAAACACATGCATAGATGATGGACAAAATCAGGTAAAAGATAGCGTGCCTGATAAATGTTTTAAACTTATTATTGGCAAATACTGCCTTGCCGATTTTTTTGACAATAATGGCTTCAGCCACGATCCTCGCACTCAATTCATGAATTGGTCTACCATGAGCAATGGTGCATGGGATTATCCTGCAAATACACGCGGCTACACATGTGCAGCTACAGTAGGCTTTCTGGATAAAAACTTTTCCATGCTCGCCTGCGCTGCTTTAGAACCCACTTATGCCAATGGGCCCGATTTAGATTGGAACATTGGTAAAACTATTGGGCTAACTACTGAGGCATCGTATACTTTTCCCCCTACCTGCAAAGTATCAGAACCAAAACAAAAACAACCCAACGATTCTATTATAACATACAGCATAAGATATGGAGCAACCATCCGGCTTTTGTTATACGATAACATTACCCGCGCAGGAAATTATGAAGATGTTATAGCAAACTACAGAGCGGGCTTAACAGATACACTAAATGTAAATAGCCTTACTGCTTATAATGGCGGACAAAAATATGGCGTATGTATTGGTTATGATATGTTGCTTAGCACACATATTGGATTATTTGCACGCCTTGGCTGGAACGACGGACACACTGCCACATGGGCCTATACCGAGATAGACAGAACTGCACTGTTGGGGCTTTCGTTCTTGAATATATTTCCTAAAAAATTAAATAATACGCTTGGAATATGTTGTGTAGTAAATGGCATTTCGCAGCAGCACCAGGACTTTCTATCATCCGGCGGCTATGGCTTTATAGTAGGTGATGGACAGCTACCTTACTACGCCCCCGAAGTTATTGGCGAAGCCTATTACAACATACAAGTCACCCAAAACATGGCTCTGGCTGTCGATTATCAGTACGTGCAAAACCCGGCGTATAATCCTCAACGCGGCCCTGTATCTGCCATTATTTCAGGCAGAGTACATATTTCATTCTAAGCCCCTTCGGGCCTTAAATATTTAACATTTAATGTTTAATGCTAAACATTAAAGTGTCTTTAGTTTTGCCCTGAAAGGGCATAATATGCTAACACAGGGCAACGCCCTGTGTGGTGAGGACATACAGATATAAGCTCTGAAGGAGCGAAATAACCTTTTATTATGCCCTTTCAGGGCTGGTATCCCATATGCGTTTACTTTTCGTAGGGCTACACCCTACGTTAGTATATATAGCCCTTTCAGGGCCAAATAAATTAAAACACTTTTAGAAGTAAGGAATTATTCACTTTTCATTTATCACTTTTCATTCTTCACCCCTCTTTCTTTACCATGCAGGGTTAGTGCCAGCGTTAAACGGTTATTAAAAACAGCACTAAGCCTGGTTTGCGGGCCAAAAGGCAAAGGAAAACTATATCCGTAGGTAAGGCTCACCAATTCTAAAATAGAAATACCTACTTCGGGCGCGGCCCTGTAATCTACCCCGTAGGTATTTGAATACCTGATAAAAGATGCACGCCCGATAATGTATAAGCCCGTTTTTTTCTTTTCGCTAAGGTCTCCCAAAAAAATATCTACCTGGTAAAATGCTTTAGGGCCAAATGTAATGCCACTGTTATTGGTGCCAAAGTTAATTTCAATTGCTGCGCCGGGCCCGTTGTTCGAAACAGTGGTATCAAACACCCAATAATGCTTAACCTGTATACCAATATCTACCATAGGGTCTATATGCAAAGGCAGCCCTAAATCATATACAATTCGGTTCCCCCCCTGCCCTTTTGCTGCAAAAGCAACAAAAAACAAGGCCCACATTACAATAAAAATCCTGGTTAGTGGTTTATATATCACAGGGAGCTATTAGAGTATAATACCAGGTAAAGATACGTCTTATTGCACACCCCGTTTACGCTACGTATTTATCCGCTCACCGAAACCTATACATTAAACAGATAGTGGCGAAATAACTTTGTGGTCTAAAACAACAGCATGGGAATATTTACGTAACCAATATCTTTTTATCATGAAAACAATACTTGTTTTTTTATGCTGTTGCGTAATAATAATTCCAGAAAGTATAGCCCAAAAATGTTTTAATGCAGGAAGTTTTGTAATAAGTGCAAATGCCGGAATTGATGGCAATTTTGCCAACCGCCGTTTTATCAATAGTCCTGAAGGGCCAGCACAGACCTTAAACGGAATGGCTCCCGCTTCTATATACTCATTAAGTGCCGAATATGGCCTTTTCCGCTGGTTAGGCATTGGCGCAATTGGAAGGTTAGATGACTATTATTTGGAAAACAATACCCTAACATCTTCTACAGCTACGGCAGGTGCAATAGGTATTGGTGGCACAGCTAATATCCACGTTTTAAAAACTAAACATTTCGATCTTTTCGCCGGCTACGATTTAGGCTTTTCGGAAATCAGATATTACACGCACGATGGAGCAAATGCAACATCGGTTGCCGATGGCAGTTGGTCGGATATACATGTTACAGGCCGCATATACCTGGGCCGCTTAGGGTTTAATGCCTCTGTATATGTACCCGGCACTACCTATTCTAATTTTAAATCCAGCAATATGGATGCAGGACAATATGCGCTTAGTTATTGGAAATCTACGGGCTATGGTGCCAGCGTAGGACTTGAATACAGGTTATTCTAATCCTATTTTTTAGGTTTTATAGCGTCCGTCATCATCCCGTTCAGTTCCGGAAAGTAGTTTTTCATAGCAAGCATAACACTTTCGTAATCGCCACCTATGCTGCTGGTAAGCTGCTTTTCGCGTTTAATCTTCGCGTTTATTTTTGCTTCAGGTTCATCATGGCTTATGGCATTGTAATAAAATAACCCTCCGGCAATATTAAGGCCGGCATATCTTACTATAAGCACTTCTTTGGTATTAGCAGCTGCCGTAGGGTGTGGTATGCCTAATTTAGCCTGGCTTAGGCCCGCGCGCCCAAGTATATTTTTTATGCTATCTACTTTATCAGAAGTCAGGATGGTTTTTTTCTGGTAAGATATATAACGCATCTCATCTGTTTCCGGAGAATCGAACCCCAGCATCAATACGCTGTCTATAAGTACTACCTCAAAAGAATAACGGTTCTCAATGGACCATCCATCTGAACAAAAATAATTTACAATGAGCTTAGCATGGCTGTAATCGGAAAAGTAATCCTGTGTTACAGGTTCGTAATGCACATCTTTAATATCAATACTATCGTTTTGTGCAAACGCATAACCCATAAATAAAAACATTGAAACTATTAAAGCCCGGAACCCACGTGCCATACCCTAATATTTATACCAAAGATAGGCATAATAAAGCAACACCCCTCCACCCTTAAGTCCATGCAGGTATTGCAAACTTTTTTCACGCCGATAATTTCTTCATTTTCACAGCTAAAACGTTATTTTATTGATAACTTTTTGGCCATGACCCACCTCATCTAAACCATTCTTTGTTACTTTGCGCCTGTAAAATGAAAAAAATCGTAACACGGACAAGTACGTTTCATGTTGATACACATGAAATTATACACAAAAAGGTAACTGAAGGTGTAAATGTTACACCCGAAGATGTAGAAGAAGACGATGCTGTACTTTTACGGCTTAGAAAAAGCAGCAGAGCCTACGTTCTTGTAAATGCCACGGCCTTTCATACCATGACTCCGGAGGCAGTAGAACTGCTTAAAAACTCTTCGTTGATTACAAGACATGCCACCGCCCTGGTTTCGGAAAGCCTTGGTGTAAGGATATTTGTAAATACGCTCAATATGATGAAGAAGGGACCTCCGTTCAGCCTCTTCTCTACAGAAAAGGAAGCTGTAAACTGGTTGTTATCTGAAAAAGCAAAAGAAGGTAAAAAGCAAACGATTAATGTAGCGGCTAAAACCAGGTTAAAAAGCCCCAGCCGGGGCCAATCGTGCAAAATACATATTGATAAACACGGAATACTTACCAAAGAGATATTAAGCGGTGTGCATGTTGATCTTAAAAGCGCACAAAAAGCAGAGAAAGAAGCAAAGGCTTTAGCAGGTGGAAAAAAAATGCTGACACTTATCGACCGCCGGGCTTCATATACTGCTACCCCCGAAGCTGTAAACTATTTTAAAAAAAATGTACGTTCGAAATATAGAATAGCCACAGCACTTATTTCATCAAGCCCCGGTTACAACCAGCCTTCGTCACAGCCCAATGCTCCTTTACTCAGGGTATTTAAGGATAAGCCTTCTGCCGTAAGGTGGTTATTGTCTCTAAAAAAGCGCAAGTAAATTTTATTTTTCAGACATAAAAAAACCCACCGAAATTAACCGGCAGGTTTTGTTTATTAAAAATCTCAGCTTATTTTGTTGTTCCGCTGGCTGCGCCTTTGCTACTTGCCTTGCCTGTACCTGAAGCTTTGGTGCTGCTTGAAGACTTAGCAGGAGTTGTGCTTTTTGCAGCGTCTTTGTTTTCTTTATAACGCATGTCAGGGGTTCCATCCTTTTTAAGATGCTGGCCAGAAGTGCTTGTTGCCGATGCACCGGCATCTGCCTTTTTGGTTGAAGTTTTGGTTGTTGTGGCTTTGCCTTTGGTGGCATCTTGTGCTTTAACCGATACGCTGCTTAAGCCTAAAGCTAATAATGCTACGAATGTTAGTTTTAATGTTTTCATGGTATTGAAGTTTTATTTAGGTACAAAATTATGAAATTTTAATAAGAGATAAACAAAGTATATTTACCCTTGATTAATTCATTGCTTCATGAAAAAGCACTTATTCTTCATCGTGTTCATAGCCTGTTCTTCGGCTTATGCCCAGCAATTTAGCATGACAGATAAAGAACGCACAAAGCATGCAAAAGAAGTAGCCGAATCGAAGGAAAAGGGCGATTGCTTTTGGGATTATGACACCGTTTTTAATAAAGGCCTGCCCTATTGCCTGCTTTACAAAGTAGATAAAGGGGCTTTACATCATGATGACTATAGCGTACGTAACCTTGCCGGCAAGGAAATTATTTACGTTAAATATGCAACATCTAACGATTATACTGTTGCTCACGCTCCTAATACCCCACCGCCTACAGTTGGATACTACAGCTACATTTTTACCGATACTAAAAGCGTGGGCGAAGTATTGGTATCAAAGGTGTATAAAGAATTGGTAAAAAATAATTTAATAGATAGCGGAAAGCATGTAAACAGCAAAGCAGAGAAACTGTTTGTAGAACTTAATGGTAACCGGTATTCAAGCATTAAACCGCCACCGACATCTTCTCCTTTACCACCGAACTATATAATGACTGAGAGGAACCACAGTGCAAGGGTTACCATTGTAGGCCAAAATATTATGCAGGATGGAAAAGCTATTGGCAGGATACAATACGGAGAGGGAACCGTTAATAATATAACCACCAAAACAATGGACATATTTTTACCGAATGGCACAAGGGTGGCACAAGCTTATAGTTATTCAAACCAGCCACATACATGGAGCATAACCACGTTTCGGGACTATTACCGCAACAATGTTATCTCACAGGGAGATGATAGTATGGATGTGGTGAAGTATTTAATTTACGGCAATTACCTTTAGGCTGATGCCGGTACAACCGCTACGGTAAGGCGGCTTATACACACCAGCTCGCCTTGTTCATTTTTAATTTCTATGTGCCACACTTGCGTACTGCGCCCGGTGTGTATGGGTGTGGCCCTGCCTGTTACCCTGCCTGTTTTTACAGCTTTAATGTGGTTAGCATTTATATCAATACCCACACAATGGTATTTACTTTGGTCCACAGTTAACATGGCACCCATACTGCCTAATGTTTCGGCCAATACAACAGATGCCCCGCCATGCAATATTCCGTATACTTGATGGGTTCGCTTATCTACCGGCATGGTAGCTTCTATATAATCTTCGCCAAGGCCCGTTATTTTAATATCCAGCCCCTCGAGCATCGTATTAGGAGCTAACTTATTCAGCTCTTCCAAAGGGTATTGTTTCAATTTTAATTTCATCACATTTTTATGTGTTTATTTTTATAAAATCCGTTCTGCTTTCTGCTATATTTGTACCGTTTTCATGGCAGTGTTTTATATACTTTTAGGCCGGATGTGTTAAAGCATCTGGCCTTTTGGTTTTTAAAGACAGCTCACTCTACTTCCAAAATCCTTGTCTGCTACTAATGTTTAGCATTAATGGTATAGCCAACCCCAAGATTAACAACAAACAAATGCACAGGTAGAATTACTGTATTAATTTGAACCGGGGTTTGGTAAGCATATCCGCCTGCATTATTACCTATACCATTACCTGAGAATATATAAACCGTTGGGGCTGAAAGATTATCTATACCAAGGCTTACGGATAGAGCGGTTGTAGCCAGGTATCTTACTGATATGCCTTCATCGAGCGCAAAAGCCCTGCCCGATGTGGTGTATGTATCTACGGTAAAATTATTGCCATCTGAAATATCCGAAATATTTATAGTTTCACCCGGGATAGTAGCAAACATTACCCCACCCAAAATCCTTGCATCGATAGAAAACCTTTTTATAGGATAGGTGTAATAAAAGCCCAAAAGAAAGCTTTCGTGGTTATAAAAACTTTTACTGGGGCTCTCGGTAGCATGAAAAAATGGATCAGCAGCCCTGTTAATCACAGTATCGAAATACCTTAATTTATCAAACCTGTTGTAGCCATATTCAAATTCTACAATCATACCCAGGTGCGATGTTATTCCAGGAAAAGCGGCAGTAATAGCAAAATCTCCTCCCTGTGTAGGATTGCTACTTAGCTTAAAGTCGCCTTTAGGATACGTTTCTCCATACGATGCCATTAAATATCCTGTGGGGCGGTATCTTATTTTATGTTTTTTAGATGTATCAGCTTTGATTGTATCCTTACGTGTAACTATTTTTATCCCCACGCTTGCCTTGGCAGCTGTGTCGGTATGTTGGGGAGGCACAACCCCTACTCCCCCTATATGTATACTATCAGGAGCTTTCTCCACTTGTTTAACCGTATCTTTTTTTATAGTGGATGCCTTCTTCAACGCCCTAATGGTAGAATCGTAGGCATGTTGCGACATCATGGCAGGCGTAGAAGTGTCCTGAGCATTAATAGCCCCCGCCGCAGATAAACAAATCAATAATGTAAGTATTATTGCTCTCATGTAATTACAAAAATAGCATTCAGCATTAATATGAAAGGCAAACGAGGTTAAAGCGCGTTTATTGTAAATAAAAAATCCTTCCCGCTTTCACAGGAAGGACTTTTCATTAATACGGGTTATATTATTGTATCGACTTGTAGGTCATGCTTATAACACCACCCTTGCCATCAGCATGGGTTACTGTCATTTCATCAGCCGTAAGTTCGGTTATGTTCATTGTATCAGCTTTGTCGCCTGGGTTTTCGCCACTCAACACAACTTTCTTATTGTCATCAATAAGGGCCCATTTACCTTTTTGTGTTTTTTGTTGGCCCATCATGTTCATAGATGTTTCGCAAGTTCCATCTCCATTACATGTTAAGGTCATTTGTTTCATAGCATCCATGGTCATTTTGCCCATGTCTATGGTCTGTTTTGCCATAGCCTTGGAAGCGCTATCTTTGGTGGTATCCATAGCTTTTTGGGCCATAGCCATTTGGTCATCAAAAGCCTGGCTTTTAATAGAACTTACTTGCCATTTTTTTACAAACATTTTTGCAGGATTCATACCGCCATTACAGCTATATAAAAACGCGGTTGCACAAATTGCAACAAACAAAGAGGTCATTTTATTTTTCATTGGAATATATATTTTATGCCGTAAATGTAATAAAGTATTCTAAATGGTACAATTGTTACTTTTTACCCAGGTAATAGCTTATTCCTAAATCGGCATTACACACAGCCATACTTCCCTTTTCCGCAAACCCATTACTAAGATGAAACTTAATTGCCGGCGTGTACGAATCCTGGTAATCGGTTCCGGTATTTTGAAAGTTTGTGTACAATAGTGCTATACCAGCGGTAGCGGCAATTCTTTTACTTAGTTGATACGATGCATTTATACCTGCACCAAAGGCTGCTGCCAGGGCATGATTATTTATTACAGTATAATTATAGGGGCTTTCATTAGTCTGAAAAACCACATTCTCCTCGTAATTGGGCAAAGCCAAATATTGCAGTCCACCTTGTGCCCAAAGTTTAAAACACATTTTATGGCAGCTAACCGATGCGTATGCGCCAAGCATTAAAAACCACTGGTTAAATGCCCCATAACTTATTGGTGTAATGGTTCTGTAAGAAGCTTGTGAGTTTTGGTATGCAACGTATTTATTCAAATCAAAGGCATTGTCCATGTACTCGAACGAAGCCTTTATTCCCCAAAAGGAATGAAACAAAGGCACATCGGTTGAAACGGTGCCATGATAACCCGGTTTTAAATAATTTACCCATTGCGAGTTTTTTGAAGCTACATACGCAGGCGAAAATCCAACACCCGAACTAAGATTTAATAAAGGCCCCGAAATGGCTTTAAGGCTATCGCGTTGGGCAAAAACAAATTGCGGCAATAAAAGCAATATGCACAAAGCAGTTTTCATATATACCGCTTACACCGGCTTATTTAGCTTTAGCCAGGTTGGTATATTCCATACCTAATTGCTGGCTATACTTTTTTGCCTTATCTATTTTTTTGCAATCAAGCATTCGGTCGGTAAGGTCGCTTATATTTTTAAGTGATGGATATTGTTCAGGGTGTTGCATCAAAAATCCATCGAATATGGGTGCTATATGGTTTAAGATGGTATCACTTAATTGGTTAACAATAGATACGAAACGTTTAATACTATCCAGGTTGCCACATTTGTTCAGCTTATTTGTAATATCTCCGGTTATAGTTTTAAAATCGTCCAGCCTGTCTTCAATATCGGCCATACCGGTGGTATCTCCTTTTGCTATTTTTTTATGCGCGTGTTTCGCTGTATCCTGCCCAAAGCAGTTAGTGTTAAGTGCAGTTAGTGAAGCAATGCACATTAAAATAATTATTCCCGTCTTTTTCATGCCACATCTTTTTTTGCAATGTTAGCAAAAATAAAACACTCAAATATGACGGCTGCATTTTTTAGGTGACAGGAAATTTGATTCTGCTTAATTCCGTTTTATTTTGGCTTTGCCCTGAAAGGGTAACATACACCAACACAGGGCAGCGCCCTGTGCTATTAATATGCACGAAATGAAAACCCTGTAAGGGTGACATAACCTTATATTATGCCCTTTCAGGGCTCTATAAGTTGAACTCTTTCAAACTGTGAAAACCTATTTATTGTAATAATCAGTGCTGTGCGATCTTATAAAACCCTGGTAGCGCTGCTTTATGGCCATTACAAGCTCGTAATCTGTGCAACTTTTTATAAACTCATCGCTTAGTTTGCAATAGTCAATAAAATCGTCAAACGATTTGTCATCCAGCTTAATAATATCATTTTTAATATAAAGGTGAAGTAGTTCTTTAAGTACCTGGCGCCTGTTGTCTTCATTCTCCATTTGCGCCACTTTACGTTTCGATTGTTCTATTTTGCTAAACCTTTCCCATAACAATGTAATAGGGCTGGTTATTGCCACATCCTTGTACGTATCAGTATTGGGTACATTGCCCAAATTATTTATCTCCTTATGTATTTCGGGCAAACTTGCCTGCGGATGTATATACACATCATTCAGTTCAAAATGCAGGCTATCGAGCCTAACGTGTATGTTAAACATGCTTTTATTGGCAGAATCGCGGAAGCATAATTTTTTAATAGCGTAATCGCGGGCGGTTACCATTATGGTATCTGTGCGTTGTACTTTTATAGTAAACACCCCATTTGCTGCGGCGAACGTACCATTACCACTGTGCTGGTCTACCACCATAATATTAACCAGGGTAGTATGCCCTTCTTTATCGGTAACATGGCCGTTAACAGTAATATCCTGTGCTGTAACAAAGGCTACCGTGCAACAAATAAATAAAGAGGATAAAAGTAATTTCAAGTTTCTTACAGTGCTTTATGCGGTTTGCGCATCAAAGATAACTCTCCCCTGCTGCTAAAATTGTTAAAAAAGACTAAAGGCTTATGGCTTACCGTGCTTAGCTTCCGGCTGGCCTGCTTTCTTGCGGGCAAAATGCAAAAGCCTTGCGCCCCAGTTGTAGTTAATCAGCAGCGAATCTTCGGTAAGCTTTTCAATATAGCTGCAGGTAGTAAGTCCGTCTATACCGGTTTCGTTAAGGTAATATCCTGTTTTGCTGCGCTGGTCTATCGTAGTATCACAGGGTGTAGGCGTTACTTCATACTTAAAGTAATCCGAATCGTCTTCGCCTTTATTGAATTGTATAATGTGGTCGTTGAATACCTGCAAGGTGAATACAGGATCTTCGTTAGATATCCATCTGCCTATAAGCATTTTCTTTTCTTTGGCCTGGCCTGCATTCTGAGCCTGAGTAAATTGCACACAAGAAATAACTGCCGCTATAAGTAGTATTTTCTTAATCATACAGGGATAATTATGAACAAATATAACAAAATGAATGGATTACGATGTTGGCAAAAGCCCTTTAGGGTCCCGATAGCTATCGGGATAGGGCTGACAAAGAAGATTTGTACACCGTACACAAATCCTATATCACACAAAATATATTTCATTATCCCGAATCTTCACTTTATCGTCATAATTATTCATATATATTTGTTTTTATAAATTTAACACATCAACAATAATTTAAAACAAAACCAAATGAAAACATTACGTTTTACTTCTTTTGCAGCAGGCTTAGCACTGCTTTTTGCCGGATGTACCGGCCCAGCAGGCCCACAAGGCGCACCGGGTGCCGATGGACTTAATGGAAATGCTAACGTTGCTCACTCTTTTTATACACCTTATGCTTTAGGCAACCCATGGGCGAACAATGGAACTTTTTATTATGCAAATTTATCAGATCCTAACCTTACTCAAAACATACAGGATCAAGGTGCTACTGAAGTGTTTCTTACAATTGACGGTGCCGGAACCACTTGGACCGCATTGCCATTTACCTACTATGGTGGTTCAAATCCTAACTACATTTGGGCATATAGTACCAACACAGGCAACATAACAATTACCTGGACATCTGAAGGCGTAGGCATTGGTAGCGACCCGAATGTAATATATGGTGCAGCTTGTGGCTTTAAAGTGGTAGATATAGAAGCCAGTGTGATGAAAAGACACCCAAACACCGACTGGAAGAATTACTACCAGGTTATGAGTGTAGCCAATGCAGAAAATCCTAATAATAAAGGTATAACTGTACGCACTATACAAGCTAATCCGACTCAAAGCGTTAAATAAGTAGTACTTTTTATATTAATAAAAAAGCCCCGCAGTGCTGCGGGGCTTTTTTAATGCACTTCATCAAACTTATCCCTGCTTTTTATAACAAAGCGGGCAGGGTTGTTTTTTATATTTATTAATAGCATCATCAAGGGTTACCTTAATCATTTTGTGCTGTGCCTTTTCTTTCTCACCCTCATTACTGCAACTTTTTTCTTTATGGTAGTAAGCTTCTTTAGGGTCTTTATCTATATACACGTATTGCAGTTGTTGTGGTACAAAGGCAGTAACAACGGCAAACAACATTAATCCGCTAAGAAGATTTTTCATAGGTAATTTGTTTAATTACAAAGTTAACACTAAAATCAATTCAACTTTCCAACCCCATTGGGTGAAGCAAGCATTTGTAATCCGCTAATTTTCGCTATTCTTGTATTCATGTTTATAAAAATTCTTAAAAAAGTATTGTTTTTTGTTGGTGTGAGCCTGGTGCTAACAGCCATACTCGGAACCATTATATTACTGGGATATATAGTTTACTTTTTGGGTAGCTTTGTATTACACCGATTGTAATAAAGCATCTATTTTTCCTGATTTTACTACTTAAGCGTATATTTGCATAGCAATATGAACTTTAAGGGCATACTATACATTCTTTTATTTGTGGCAATGGGCTCTGTAACATTGGCCCAAACTGCACCGGCACCCTTGCCGCCAGAGGATACTGTGCCCAAAACAAGCGGCTATTTTTCTTTTGGTATAGGTGGTTCTGTCCCTATGGGTAGCTTTTCATCGGTTACAAGTGGCAATCTTGGCAGCTATGCAACTCCGGGCTTAAGCGCTTATCTTTCGGCAGCTATTATGCTAAAAAAGCTAAAGTTTGGCTTTGCTATTAAAGAAGGCTGGTATACCTGCGGATTTAATTCAACCAAATACCTCAGTTCGGTACAGGCTTCCGATTCGGTGCACGGCAGAACCTACGCGCAACAAGGCGGAGGTAATAAATATAATGGCGGATATGGCCTGGTAGGTATAATTACAGATATACATATTAAAAAGAGCATACTTGAATTCAGGGTTATGGGCGGAAGGCTTACCGCTGTGTTCCCCGAAGTAACATATTCTGTTACGGGCCCCGGCATGACTACATCGCCAACCTACGATTTTTCTTCCAGCGAAGCCCAGTCATTCGCCTTTGAAGCAGGGATAAGCACAAGAATACCTTTTTCTAAATACTTTGGCTTTATGGCCGATATTGGATACATATACTCCTCATTTGCATACGGCACCAGCGAACAATACACTGATGGTTTAGGAGTGCAACAAACAGCAGGCGCGTATTCTAATTGCACCGTAAGTTTTTTTAGCGGAACTGTCGGCCTCGCTTATATATTTTAATTGTTCTGTACTCTGCTTGTTTAGGCAAGATGTTCTGTATTGATTAAACTTTTTAGTTTTGCAATCTACAGCCGGTAATTACTAACCGGCTAAAAATTAAGCATACCGTGAGGCCAAAGGTTTTTTTCCCTATTGTAATAGCAATCTATCTTGCGGCGCCTTATTTTTTTTACAAATATGTTTCGTTTAATGCCGAAAAAGAAGATGCCATTAAAGTAGAGGCAGGCATTGTAGGTAACCAGGCAGCAAATAACGGCCTTGAGGTAAACGAGTCGGATATTATTGATCAGCAGGAAGCAAACTTAACCCTGCAAAGCTATGGCTACCTGGGCGGAGGCGTTTTTTCAATACTGTGCCCTACCCTGCTATTAATATTCAGGCACCGTATATTAACCTGATGCCGTTTGAAAATGAGTACTTTTTATTTTTCGTTAATTTGCACCCGGATATAATAAGCCTATGCCAAAATTGTTAAGAATAATAACCGGAATAATTTCCTTTCTTTATTTCTCTGTACCCTATTTTATAGAGGGCATGAACTATAAATCGGATAGCTTTTCTTTTTATGCCTTTTCGTTTGTTCCGGTATGGGTTTATAATACATTTTACAACCTTACGCCTTTAAAACATATTGTGCCTTTTATAGGCCTGGTAATTGCCGCCTGCATATTCTGGTTCTGCATATCCAGGCTATGTATGGCCATATATGATATATACCTGGATATATACCTAAATAAAAAGCGTTTTGACGAAGACAGGGACCTCGATTCCTAATAATGCGCGATTATAATCGCCTGCTTTTTAAACATTTTATATCCCTATACAATAATTCTGTTACATTTGTAATAAATTGTGACATCACGCAATATTTTGTTTAGTAACCCGTTCTCCCTCTATTATGAAACATAATCCCGAAACCAAACGCCTGCTCGAAGTGCTGGATGGCATGAAAAAAGCCAAAGGCATTAGCATGTATCAAATTGCTAAAAAAATCAACTACCTGCCACAATCTTTCAGTCGTGTAAAATCGGGCGGACAAAACCTGCCTTCGCGCATTATTCACAAAATATGCGAAATATATAACATTAACAAAGGCTACATATTCGCGGGCCAGTTTCCTATATTTATTGATGAAAAGCAAGCTAAGCTTATTGAACGCTCGGGCAAGGCCCTTGTAAAAAAGGAAACACCTATACGCATACCTTATTACGATACTTACCTTACTGCCGGCATGATTAAAAAGTTTGGCGATAACATGGTAAATCCTTCCTATTTTATCAACATACCTTACTTTATTGAGTGTTCGCTTGCCCTTAGGGTTTCGGGCGATAGCATGTATCCTAAATACCGCAGCGGAGATATTGTTATTTGTAAATATGTACAGGACAAAAGCACTATAATTCATGGCGAACCCTATGTGGTTATTACCTCTGATTACTGTGTAGTTAAATTTGTCGATCCGCATAAATCGGATAAAAGCAAGATTACCTTGCGTAGCGAAAACCCAAAATATAAACCTACCGACATCCCTAAAAAAGATGTGTTGCAACTTTACCAGGTTAAGGGTAAAATCGAGATTTTATAAACCTTTTCTTACAGTACAATTAGGCTCTTAACCTAATGTAAACCATAGGCTTTACTCCTATCTGTATTCTATATATCGTAACCTTTCTCCTATCTAAGCGTAGAATAATAGAAAGGTAGGTTGCATGGTTAAATTCTACGTAAAAGCAACTGTAATTATTGGTGCATTCGCCCAATTTCTTTTTGCCGGACAGGCAAATTGTCAATCCTGGAATTCGGTAGGTGGTGGCACAAGTTCGGCAGTATATTCATTGCTCCCATATAATGGTTCTTTACTAGCCGGTGGCAAGTTCGATAGCGCTGCAGCCCTAAGCGTAAATAATGTTGCCCTTTGGAATGGAGGCTCCTGGTCGGCATTAACAGCAGGCTTAAAGCCAAATGGCGCATGGGCAAGCTGCGTATATAAGGGCAATTTAATTGTAGGTGGATTTTTTAATACCGCGGGGATAGTGCCTGCTAACAATATTGCCGAATGGGATGGCGCGGCATGGGGCCCTGTAGGTACAGGAACCAATCTTATAATATATGCGCTGGCAGTTTATAACAACGAGCTTTATGCAGGCGGCGGCTTTACAAATGCCGGAGGCATAAATGTTGGATATATTGCAAAATGGAATGGTATAAAATGGGATAGCCTGGGATGTGGTGTAAACGGGTATGTACAATCTTTATGTGTGTATAATGGCAACTTGTATGTGGGGGGTGGTTTTGATAGCGCGGGTGGCAAGCCCGCTAATAATATTGCCGAATGGAACGGTGCCACCTGGCAAGCTTTGGGCAATGGCATTATAGGCTTTGTAGCTACGCTGGATACTTTTAATAATAAACTTATTGCAGGTGGTTCATTTATCAAAGCAGGCGCAGTATCCGCCCAAAATATTGCACAATGGGATGATGTTTCCTGGTCGGTGCTTGGCAGCGGCACAAACAGTAATGTTGCTACACTACTTACTTATAACAATACCTTATATGCAGGCGGATATTTTACCACGGCCGGTGGTAACCCTGCTAATTATATTGCACAATGGGACGGCAATAACTGGGCTGCCATGGGTAGTGGAATGAACGCGAATGTGCTGGCGCTTGCAGCCTACAACAACGCCATATATGCCGGTGGCGATTTTACCACTGCAGATGCAATACCTGCAACCTATATTGCAACATGGACATTACCAACAGGTATAGAAAATGTAGTTTATACTAATTCACTGACTGTTTATCCTAACCCAAGCAACGGCGTTTTTCAAATACAAGCTAAAGATGAGCAGCTATTAGCTACTAGTCGAATGGAAGTTTTTACTTTACTGGGAGAAAAAATCAATAATTCATTTATAATTCCTAATTCATCATTCATAATTGACTTAAGTAGCGAGCCCGCCGGTAATTACTTTTACAGGATTACATCACCCACCGGTAATTTGCTAAAGAGCGGCACACTTGTACTAAGGTAAGTATTTATTTACCCCGTAAGCTGCCTAACAATATCCAGGGCATCCAGCCATCGTATTTGCCCGAAAAATACATATATACCCTTCCTTTAGTAAACATTTCGTTTAAATTTTTGCCGGTTATTGTAAAAGGTACATTATCTCCATATCCCTTACGTTCCATCGTCCTTATCACTACCCCATTTTCATCCCTAAGTTCTAACTTACACATGCATTTTTTACAAGGACTTTCGGTATAGTAAAACACCTGTATTAAATCACTGTCGGCAAGCCCCGTTACAAAATAAGTCTGCTCGCCGTTAAGGGGTACAGAGGCTATTTCCTTATCGTTGTGCTGTACCTTCCAAAAGCCAACAGTATCATCCTGAGCTATGGCGCTTATTGCCATTAACGCAAATACCATTATACATGCCGCTACCGATAGTTTTTTCATATAAGTAATCACTCGCTAAATTACTATTTTAGCCGCTCTGTTATAAGAATTTGGTAATGAGAATTAACTACCGGATAGCTTTTTGCCTTTTAGTACTGGTTAGCTGTAAAAGTGCGCACCAAGTGCAAAACACAGTAACCAAGGGCACTTCCACCAATAATGCAGGTACTGCTGCAACAGCAAATACAAAACCTGTTCAAACGGTGCATTTGCCTGTTTTTATACCTACCGCACAATTGCAAAAACAACTTTACGATAATTTTTTCGCTCCGAACCATGGCAAATACTATCCCTGCCAGGGCCGCGCCGATTGTAGCGATTTGTACAAAGATTTATATGTGGAAGACCCCGTGCTAAAGGTTGATGGAGATAACATGTCGATTAAACTGCACCTTTCAGGGCAAACAAAGGTGCTCATTTTCCATCCCGATGTATCAGGAGACATAATGTTATCGGCCAAGCCAATTGTAAGAAACGACACTCTTTTTTTTGATAAAATAACCATGCAGCGTTCCTCGCAAACTCTTTTACTGCGGGTAGCATCCAAGTTTTTCGAAAAACAGATTATACAAACAATAGAGCAGAATGCATGGTATTCCTTCCGGCCAACACTGGATAAATACACCTCCGATTTTCAAAAACAACTACCCCTTAAATGGGAAACCTCTGTTTTGCTTTTAAGCCTAAAAAAAGTATACCTGAATGGGGTAACTTTGCAACAGCCTCCAAACGACGGAATTATAGCCGATTTTTCGGCCGAATTAACCACAGAAGACAATACTTATGGGCAAAATGCACCTGTAAGTCATTAATAGTTAGCTATTTGTTTACTAAAAGCTCATTTCGTGTTGATTATTAGCGTATTTATTATAACTTTGTAAGTATATTTTCGTACCAGTAAGTATAAATACCACATAAATGTTATTAAAGTACCCCAGCTTAAAAACATTTTTATTTGCTACCTGCCTTAGTTTTTTTGCATGTAATATTGCATTTGCGCAGGAATCTCACCTTATAAAAGTAGTGCCGCTTACCAAGGCTATGATTGTTGTTCCCGGCCACGAAGCCGATACCATTCAGAATAATCAAAATTCTAACCAGGGCAGGGTAATGGCCTGCATAGCGCCTGCTAACGATAACTTTGCAGCAGCCACCGCTTTGGTGGTAAACACATGGATGTCGGGTACAACGTGTGGTGCAGGTATACAGGCGGGTGAAAACCTCGATTGTAACGCCGGTGCATTTAGCTCGGTATGGTATAAATTTAATGCTACTGCCGCAACCATGTACGTAAGCGAATGCCTGCAAGGAGGTACTTATTTTTTGGGCGCTGCTGTGTGGAACACGGCTGTACTACCAACAGGCAATTGCCCTTCAATGCAGTGCCAATCGCCTGCATGGGGGCCACAAATATTTACCATGCAATTAGCTAATTTAAACATTGGCACTACATATTACATTCAAATTACCGATCCCGGTGCAGTGGTAGATAACAATACATTTTGGGTTATTGCCGGTACGGCTGCCATACCTCCTAACCCATTTGTTGGAGCACCTGCTACCCAATTAACAAACCCAATGCCTGCTTCGGCATTCAGCACTTGTCAAACCGCCTATTCTGCCTGTTACATAAACGGCTGTAACCCAACTTTGGCACAGGTTTTAAGCGCAGGATGTACCACAAAAGCCTGCAATGTATCTACTAACGATGTGTATAGCATTTGCTACACAGCCACCAATATGGCTGTAAATGGCCAGATAGGAATACAAGCTTATTTAACCAGTAACTGCACTGGTGCGTGTAGCCTTGGAAATGTAACATGGCTCGACTGGACCATCTATGATAATCTTTGCAACCTTGTAGGCTGCGGAAATATTAACAACCTGCAAATAGATGGCGCAGGATGTAATAAAACATATACTATATGCCAAACTTTTGAAGTTACCGCGTTTATATTTGGCGCCTTGTGTAACAACGGTGCAATATGCACAGTTACAGGTTGCACACCCTATATGGCTTGGTATAATTGTTCACCTGTTGCATGTACTGTGTTGCCTATTGAGTTATCTTCTTTTAGTATAGATTATCAACAGGAAAGTAATACCGCCGATATTTATTGGTCTACCGCCAGCGAAACCAATAACAAGGAATTTTATATTCAGCGTTCTGTAGATGCATCTAATTTTGAGACCCTTGATTCTGTTGCAGGAGCAGGCAATAGCTCGGAAACACATTACTACACAGCTACCGATGAAAATCCGTATGCAGGAATTTCCTACTACCGTTTGCTGCAAAAAGATTTTGATGGTACTATCACTTCCTCCCGTATGGTGCCTTTAACACTGCCTGCCGATTATTCTGCTCACCTTTTCCCTAATCCTACCAATGCCGATCTTACACTTAGGTATTCTACCCAAAGCCCCGTCCCCGTAGCTGTATCTATTACAGATATTTCGGGTAAAGTTGTTTCTTCCTATACAATCAGCGAAGTGCAACTTGGCATAAATAATTTCGAAGTACATACTTCGGTACTTGCTCAAGGCATGTATATCATGAAGGTTAGCAACCCACAAAAAACCTTCTACCTTAAATTCGTTAAGAATTAACTTCCAGCTTTAATCAACGCTTTTTCCTCTAAACTCAGGCATTCTAAGCCTGTTTATTACTTTGTTAATAATATCCCTCACATTTTTCTTGGAATTGTATCTAAAATAGTTTAGATTTGATTCAATTAATATCCTCACTCTCTATGAAGCAACATATACTTGCACTAACTTCGGTTGCGTTTTTAATCGCCATTTCAGCAAAATCGCAAAACGTGGGTATAAATACCACGGGCGCAGCGCCAAATGCATCTTCCATACTTGATTTAAATACAGGCAATGCCGGAACAATGGGGCTTTTACCAGAACAGGTAGCCCTTACAGCCACCAATGCTGCCGGACCAATAGTATTACCCGCCACAGGGCTTATTGTGTATAATACGGCTACCGCGGGTGTTTCGCCAAACAACGTAACCCCGGGTTACTATTTTAACGCCGGTACTCCCGGAGCACCCAACTGGGCGCAGTTTGTAGCCGGTAACAGCGCTACCACCACAAGTGGTGGATGGCTTTTAAATGGCAATACAGGTACTAATCCTGCCACTAACTTTTTAGGAACTACCGATGCAAATGCAGTAAACTTTAGGACAACTAACCTGCAACGTATGACAATAACTGCTGCCGGCCTTGTAGGTATTAATGTTATGCCGGGTGCATTACTTGATGTAGAAGGTAATGCCGCTGGTGGAGCAATTGGATTATTTGTAAACAGCAACAACACGGGAATAGCACTTGCCGCTTTAAATAATGCCGGCCTCGGGGCGTCGAATGGAATTGGTGTTTTAGCCAATAGCCTGCAATCGGGTGGCTCGGCAGTAGCAGCACAATTATGCAATGCTGTAACAACATATTACCCGGGTGTGGCCGTATCAGGAACTTCTAACACCACTGTAGCCGGTGGTAAAGGCGGAGAATTTATTTGTAATAATGCAACAGGTATTGGTGCCTTCGCCAGCACAACAGGCACCGGAGGAATTGGCTTATATGGCCAAACAGGAGCCACCGGCGTTCAGCCCGGCGTTTTTGGATACAACACAACTGTAGCATCAGGCACAGGTGTAATAGGCACGGGTAACGGCCTCGGCTCTATTAATGGACTGGGAGTTGGCTCGGGTGGCGCTTTTGCAGGCAGCCTTGTAGGCGTATATTGTCAATATACACAAGTTTCACAAGGAGGTGTTGGGGGTGTTTTCCAGGATGGATTCTCTGGCGGGCAAGCTGATGTAAATGCTTGGAACGGTGGAACGCATTATAAAATTATTTGCTCGTATGTAGGCTCGGTAAGCTGCGCCGTACCTAACCTTAACGACCAAATGGTGGTTATGCACTGCCCCGAAACACCCGAATTTTATTTTGAAGATTATGGAGAAGGACAATTGGTAAATGGCAGGGCACATATAACTATCGACCCTGTTGTTGCAAAAAACGTAGCAATAATTCCGAACAAACATCCACTGCGTGTTTTTATACAATTAGATAACGATTCTACATGTAAAGGTGTAGTAGTGGCCAATAAAACGTTATCGGGCTTTGATGTGATTGAACTAAATGGTGGAAACTCAAACGCCCCGTTTGAATGGCACATTATATGTAACGTAAAAGACCAACCAGTGAATGGCAGCATCAACCACATGCAGGATTTAAGAATGGAACCTGCCCCTGTGCCTTTTACATCTGCACAAACTCCGATACCTGTGCAAGCACCACCTGTTTATCATCATTAAAAAACTATGATAAAAAAACTATTTTACATCCCGCTACTCTTCTTGCCCCTGCTTTCGGCAGGACAGGCCCGAGTAATGCTTAACGGTGCTTTTGTAGTATTAAATGGCGGAACAGCTGTAAAACCTATTTACCTGGAAGTTAATAATCCTGCTACCAATGCTATTACACGCACCAGTGGCTGGATAACTTCTGAAAGCGAGTTTAACATGGTTAAATGGGATATTGGTGTCAATACAGGTGCGTATGTTTTACCCTGGGGTTATCAAAACCTGCTCTATATTCCCCTTACTACTACTATCCTTGCTGCCGGCGCTCCTGCTGCAGGTACTATCAAATTCTCTACCTATCATACTGCTGCCGATAACTGGACATGCTGCCCTCCTTCCGATGTTACCAATATGAATCCTGTTTTCCCTGCCCTTTCTCAACCCACTGTTTCCGATGATTCATGGTGGGTGGTGGACAGGTTCTGGATTATTGATGCAAATACAGGCTATGTTACAAAACCCAGCCCTAACCTTACCTTTACCTATATGGATAATGGCGTAGGCAATGAAACATCTGCTCCTAACATCTTTCCCGAAAATACCTTAATTGCTCAACGCTTCAATTCTACACTGGGCACCTGGGGCGATTATTTTGGAACCGGAGGCACCAATGTATTGGGCCCGCCTACAAGCACTTGCAAAAACGATCCTGCTTTAGCCATGACTCCTGCAGGCTTTTTCAGGTCTTGGACCCTTTCA